>Ga0209092_10000166_pt1 | contig 61550 bp, 97 predicted proteins | sample FraStrMetagenome_FD_187446 | JGI IMG/M metagenome (GOLD analysis project Ga0209092, IMG submission 187446) | Marine eukaryotic phytoplankton communities from Arctic Ocean - Fram Strait ARC3M Metagenome (SPAdes) (version 2) | ecosystem: Environmental > Aquatic > Marine > Oceanic | place: Fram...
AAAGACGATAAAGATTATATTAAAATTGCAAAAGAAACAGAAGCTGAATGTATTCAGATGTTTGTTGATGCAGTTGATCAAGAAAAAGAATGGGCTGAGTATTTGTTTAAAGATGGATCAATGATTGGTTTAAATACACAGCTATTAAGTGATTACATTGAATGGATTGCATCAAAGCGTATGACCGCGGTTGGACTAAAGTCGCCATACAGTGTATCACAAGCAAACCCACTACCATGGACACAGAAATGGATCAGCGGTGCAGAAGTGCAAGTTGCTCCACAAGAAACTGAAATTAGTAGTTATATTGTGGGTGGTGTTAAACAAGACGTATCTGAGGATACATTTAAAGGATTTAGTTTATGACAAATGTAGTAGTATACAGTAAGCCACATTGTCCTTATTGCGATAAGGCAAAGGCATTACTTGAAAGAATGAATATCGAGTTTGAAGCAAAGATGCTTGATAAAGATTTTACAAGAGAAGATTTAATGGAAGTTGCTCCAAGGGCTCGAACCTTCCCACAAGTGTTTATTAATGGAACAAACATTGGCGGGTATGATCAATTGACAACATACATTGAAACAACTAATTTTAACGGAACAGGATTTACATTATGATTATTGAAACACCTTATAAAGTAGGGGACGTAGTAAGTATCAAACTAAGCAGTGGCGAAGAAATGATTGCGAAACTTGAAGAAGAAACAGCAACACACATTTCAGTGAATAAACCACTTATCTTAGTAGCAGCAGAAACAGGCGTAGGCTTATCACCATTTATGTTCACAGTTAGCCCAGCAGCTAAAGTGCGTCTGAATATAAATAGTATTATATGTGTAGTTAAGTCAGCGAAGGACGCCGACACTACATACATCCAACAAACAACAGGTTTGCATTTAGCGAAAGCATAATATGGCAGGAGTTCACAGAAATACAGACAGTCGTCCATGTGGTGCCACAACTTCGGTTAGTGGTCAAGGCACTGTCTATGTCAATAATAAATTGTGTAGTGTGAACAACGATCCTAATACACACGGCGGCGGTAATTTAAAAGCCGCTAATCCAAATGTATATGTAAATAACAAACTCGTGGTAATTTTAGGCAATAGTGCTTCACCAGATGGCTACTGTCCATTACCTGGTGGTAGTCATTGTAATCCTAAAGCCAGTGGCGCCAGTGGCGATACATACGTAGGCGGATAATATGTCAGATTTTGAAACAGCAGCTAATTATTTAAAGAACACTAATGTTGATTTAGTCACAAGTGCTACAGTAGATGTAGGCACTGGCGAAGTAGAAACAACCACAACAAGTATGAGTTTAAGAGAAATTATCTGTAGCTTATTAGCTGGTGGCGGAATTAAACTTCCTAACTTACAATTGTGTTTAAAAATTAACTTAGGTAGACTATTGGGTATACCAGGAATTCCACCAGAGTTATATAAAGCACTTGCTGAAGCCGATGCAGCATTAGATGAATTTATTGCACATACAAACATTGATAATGTATTGGGTAGACTAAACGCCGCAATTGCAGAATTTGCCGCAATTGCTAACATGATTAATTTTTGTGGAACACCAATTAACCCAAAACCAATTCCAAATGTATTAAAAGAAATATTTGGTTCATATCTAGGAGCAGGTAAAAGCATACTAGATAAACTAGGAACTATGTTAGACAGCGATATTGGTGGATGCACATCAGGTGGTGGATTTAATGCAGGTATATTTCAAAATGGTATCCTTAAATCATTAGGTGATTTAATTACTCAATTTGGTAGTCTTGCAAATGCTCCACAGTCAGTAATAGATGGACTAGTTAACGAGCTTAATGCATTTTCATCAGATATGAAAAATCTAGTTACACTTGAGAACAATTTTAGTGGAACAAATTCTAATGGTGGCAGTTCATTTGCAGATGCATCTGCACAATCAACACATACAGGTGTTGGAACAGCAATTGATTCAAGCACATTGACATTAGCAAAAGCACAAGGACTTGCTGGCTCATTAAAATCTGCATATGATAGTTTAAATGGTTATCCGGTTGATGCAGCAGGTAATAGCATATTTGATTACTTATTAGATGCTCAAATGTTAGCCAAATTAAAGCAAAATGATTTACCTACAGTTAGTGTAGTGGAAAGAACACCTGTTTATGATTATTGTGGCGTAGTTACTGGATATACAACAGCACCAGATTATAGTGTGCCAAAGAGCGAAGGATCACCGGTAACAGTATCTTCTGCACCTGGAATAACAGGATTAGCAGAAAGTGGAACAGTAAGTAATAATTCACCAACAACAACAACAAATTTAACTAATCCAAATCCAATGATAAGAAGTAGTGTTCCAGCTACTAATATTGGTAGTTCGGGCGATAAAAAAGGCGACATAGCATCTGATTCATCATACATATACATAGCAAATGCAGATTATGACGGATCTACTGCAATATGGGTAAGAGCTGCACTCAGTTCTTGGTAAAACCCACAAATTCTAAAAAAAACTAAAAAAACAAGACATTTCGGTTGACAAAAGGCTATCTTACTGTTATATTATATATAATTGTATTAATTAAAGAAACGATACGAATATGAGAGCAACAATATATAACGATGGAATTAAGCGAATCAATGCTAAAATTGAAGTTCCGCTTAGTAATGATGATGTGGGTGATTATATCCTTAGTGCCTTAGTTGGCGACTCTATAGATTTAAGAAGCCTGCAACAAATGAATAAACGACAACTTTTGCATCTTGCTAAAGAAGAAATTAAAACGTTTGGGACAGAAAACCCAAGAGAACGTGTTAATGGAATCGATAACGATACACAGGTTATTGTTAAAAACTACGTGAAACAAATGTTTCCAGAATTACAATAAACAGGAGATTATTATGAACAAACTTGCATACGGAATTATATTAACAACTATACTATTTGCACAATCAGTATTTGCGGAATCAAGAACAGACACAGTAATAAACGTAGATGGCTATGTAGTAGATACCCAAACATTGACCGTCAAGACTCAATTAGTGGAAACACCAATTAGAACTTGTAATATTGTAAATGTTCCAATTTATGGAAATACTGGTAAAACACAAACCGGAGAAGTATTAGGTGGCGCAATTATAGGCGGCATACTAGGTAACCAAGTAGGCGGTGGCAAAGGTAAAGATGCTGCAACTATACTAGGTGCAATTTTAGGGGCAGACTTTGCCAATAAAAAAGGTGGACAACAAAAAATTGTTGGATACAAACAAGTAGAGCAATGTGAAGTCACATACGAAAAAACATACCAAACTATAACCAGATGTGATGTAACAGTAAGTATACCTGCAATAAAAGGAGTTACACATACTTATGTAACTGATACTTGTCCTGCTAATAATACCAAAGTTAAACTTGTTACAAGTTTAAGCATACAGCGAAGATAAATAAAAAGTAGAAAGAATATGCCGGTATAGCTCAGTTGGTAGAGCAACTGATTTGTAATCAGTAGGTCACGTGTTCGAATCATGTTACCGGCACCAGATATAAAGAAAAGGCGATTGGACTGCCGGGCTGCAAAATGCCTTAAAACGGAAATACAAAAGAGAATTAATACCAGTAAACATTTAAACAGTCATGGGGCTGTAGCTCAGCTGGGAGAGCACTGCCTTTGCAAGGCAGGGGTCAGGAGTTCGATCCTCCTCAGCTCCACCATTAAAACTAGGCCCTCATCTTAAACGGTGAGGGCTTTTTACTTTAATAAAGTCTTGACTTAGTATAAAAACTGTTATATAATGTAAGCAATTAATAACAACAGAAAAGTAAAAGGGAGAAAATTAATGTCTGAACTAATGAGTAAGAAACTAAAAGACAGCTATGAAAATGGATTTGATAATACAGCAGGATCGAAAGAGATCTTTGGAACATGGACTACATACGAAGAAGATATTAATGCAGGGCAATGGCTTGCTCCTGTTAAAGTAGCTGCATATGTCCAGCACAACTTTAATCCTAGTGTTAGCATTGGTGATATTGCGTGTGGAACTGGATTAGTTGCAAAACTATTAAAACCAGGCTTTTACACTAACATTGATGGATATGATATTACAGTAGAGTTCTTAGAAAAAGCTAAAGAACATTATAACAATACAGCATACAATGACATTTGTGCAGAAGCATTGCCTAAACAATACGAGGTAGTTACTGCAAGTGGAGTATTTGCACCAGGTCACCTAAGTGCATTGCCAAGTAAAAACATTGCAGATAGTTTGCTTCCAGGCGGAACATTTGTTATGAGTAATCCTAGTAACGCACACGGACACGCATTAATCCCATCAGACTATTCATATATGGAAACAGGTGGATGGAATGCACAACAAGATCTTGTAATGATTTATGAATCAGATCCATATCCTAGTTTGTTACACAATGGACATCAACACTACCACAGGGTTCGTGCATGGAAACGAGCGAAAGATGTTGCAGTTCTGTAAGTGAATAAATACACATATAATATAGGATACAACAATGAGACCTTTTTACTTACTCCCTAAAAACGACAGCCCAGCATTATCTGACAAATACAGATTACTTACATACGAACAACTTATTGCTGAAGTGTTAGCATGTAAGAAAATTTTAAATGCCAGCGGCTATACTAAAGACCACAGAATTGCTATCCAAGGCACTAATAGAGTTGAGACTTGGATTTGGATGATTGCGGCATCGTTTGATGGATCAGGAACAACACTTCCATGGAAAGCATCTGAGTATACAGAGAATGCAAGACTAAAGAAAAACAATGCTAACGCAGTTGTTAGGTTAAACCACGATGGCACATTAAACGAAATCGATCACAAACACTTTGAAAAGTCAGTAACACAAGAAAAAGAATACATGTGCCAATACTCAAGTGGCACAACAAACAGATATGGTATTCCAAGTTGCTACAGTGGTGTATATGAACTAGATGAAAACAATTGGGGTGGTGATGGTCGCCAAGCAATTGCGTATAGAGTCAAAGGCAATCCAGACTTTGCTAACCCAGAAACAAATAGATTCCTAAACATTATGCAACCATATATTCCGTGGTCGCAGGACCTTACATATCACACACTGTTAATGGGTGGTTGGGTGCATGTTATTAACGACCCAGACGAATATGATAGTGCATGTGAAATACAAAAGCCTACATGGGTTATTGGATTTCCATTATCATTGCAAAAAGTTATGGATACCAACAAAGGAACACACAAAGTTAATACTGTAGAATTTACTGGCGGCATTGTAACTACTAAGCAACAAGAAGATTGGCAAGAGTTTTTTGACCCAGATCAATATATGAATGTATATGGTGAAGGAAGTGTAGGAACTTATTGTGTTAACTTTGCTAAAAAAGGCGAAGATATTAGACATGTAGGAAAGCCATTAGATTGGTTTATTCATTCAGGCGGTGAAATGCGTATTGGCGAAAAAGGAACAGTAGAAGTGCGTGGACAGAATACACCTGGTGACGAATGGTGGGATTCAGATGACCTAGCAGAGATAACACCCGAAGGCAATTATAATATTATAGGTCGTGCAAACGAAGTAATTATCAGCAGAGGTGGAGCAAATATCTTCCCATATGAGATAGCAGAATTTATTGGACAACATCCTAAAGTAAATGATTGTTATTTGTATAAGATAACAGTAGATGATGAACGTGGCGAAATGCCTGGTTGCGTATACAGTGGTGATGTTGGCCCTGAACATTTTTATAACTATGTTAAAAAGAAGATAGAAGGATATCAAGTTCCAGTTAAGTTCACAAGACTAAGTGACACAGTTCCTAAATTGCTACAAAGCAAAGGCGACAAGTTTCAAGCACCAAAGATTAATTTATTTTTTATGAATGAAACTCTGCAAGAAAACAGTGAGTGGATTGTTGATGAATACAAAGTCTAATGTATATCTAGCACAATTTAGTTTAACCATAACTCCTGGCAACATGATTTTCATGCCGTATGCAGTATCATGTGTGTGGAGTTATGCACAGACACACGACGATATTCGAGACAACTATGAAATGAAGGAAGTATTTTTTGAGAAGATACCTCCAAAGGAAGTAGTAAAAAAGTTAGACAATCCTAAAGTATTTGCATTTGGTTGTTATATTTGGAATTGTAATTACACAGACGAAGTTGCAAAACTAGTCAAAGAAAAGTTTCCAGAATGTTTAATAGTATATGGTGGCCCACAAATACCAATAACAGCACACGATGAATGGTGGAGCAATCACTCATATGTTGATGTTGTTATATATTACGAAGGTGAGAAGCGTTTCACACGAGTGTTAAGATGCAGTTCCAAAGAAGAAATGTCAATGATACCTAATGTAAGTGTTAACTTTGATGGTGACTGGACATTTAACTTAGACTATAAAGCAGTTGGTAAAGATAGAATAAAAGACTTAGAACAAATACCAAGTCCGTATCTGTTAGGTATGTTTCCTAATCCACAGCAAAATTGGATTCCAATTATGGAAACTACAAGAGGTTGTCCATATGCCTGCACATTCTGTGACTTGGGTGCATTGAATCATAATAAAGTTTACAAGACTGAATTGGGCAGAGTGCAAGAAGAACTTGATTGGTTAGTAGAAAATAAACTATCAAGTTTCTATTATGTTGATAACAACTTTGGATTATTTAAAGACAGAGATGATACTATTGTTGATATGGTTATTGCAAGTAAAGAAAAGCATGGATACCCAAAGAGTTTCTTTGTTAACTGGGCAAAGAATCATAAAGAAGAATTTATTAACATGGCAAAGAAACTGTATGATGCAGATGTGCTACAGTCAATAACATTAAGTCTACAAACTAGAAACGAAGAAGCACTAGAAATTATTAAACGTAAAACTATGAACATCAACGATATTAGTTTTTATACTGATATGTGTAAACAAGTAGGCTTACCTTACAGCACAGAACTTATGCTGGGCAACCCAGGTGAAACTGTTGATAGTTGGAAAGATGGATACATAGAAGTAGTTGCCGACGGTATCAGTTGTGACATATACGCAGTAGCACTACTACCAGGCGCAGAACTGGCATCAGAAGCAAGTTTAAAAGAACATGGAATAGAATATGAACCAGTTCAGTTTCCAGGCGTAGCCAACCCAAAGTATCGTCCAGTAAAAGAATGGATGAATCAAATTGTAGCTACTAAGTATATGAATAGAAACGAAATGCGTGAGATGTTTGAATGGACTTGGTGCACCAGATTAGGACACGAGTTCAACTTTACACGTGAACTAGCAAATTATTGTGAGAAACACAATGTTGCTACAATGCGTGAGTTCTACGACAGCTTCTATGAGTATATAAATACTAGTAAGGGTATATTAAACAAGTATTATACAGATGTATTGTTGTTTAGAACTGAAAAGTATGAATACACTCTTGCACTAAAAAATATACAATTCAGAGATAATTTAAGTTTAGAAGATAGAGAACTTGTTAAGACAGACATTAAAGCATTTGCAAGCCAATATAATCTACCTAATGATTTAATTGAATATAATGACGCTAAAATGTTCAGAGGTGATGTAAATTATCCTTGGCGTATTAAGTTTGATTATGACTTCTTAAATGATATAGATCAAAAAGTAGAAATTGAATTTACAGAAACAGGACACGGTAGAGCTACATCAACCCGAGATAATCTACTAGTAGGAACAGATACAGTAGATGAAGAATATAAAAGAAAGAAGAGAATGGTATGCACCAGGACGAATGGGACAATAGTGAGTTTGTAATAGAACTCCCACAACTAGAGTTTAATCCAGAAACCTTCCTGGAACAGATGCAAGGAATAGAACTTAAAGACTACGTTAGTGCGTATGGCAAGCCCACTGGCTTGCAAGTAAGTTATGCACCAGAATTAATTCAAACACAAATTGTAAAACATTATCTTGATATTTTTAAAGACTTTAAGATTCCAATAGGTGATATAGAAAACAATCATGCACACGGCGATGGATTATATGGGTGGAGTTATATTAAAACAAAAGCAAACGCTCCGTTGCAAAGACACACAGACGCAGTAAGAGAAGCAAGTATTACATTTCCGTTAACATTCCCACAGGAATTGAATTTTTTTAGTAGCAAAGAATCAACCGAAAAATTAGTATATGAATATAAACCAGTTATTGTGATAATAAATGCAAAACACAAATGGCATTCAGTTGATCCAAGCAATGAGCCTAGATTACAGTTTCAACTTGATTGTTTTAATCCATGGGATGAGATTAAAGAACTAGTTAAAGCATTATGAATCCAGTAATTGTAATTAATGTAAACATGGCGTCTAAAGGACACCAAATTGGAAGATTAGTATCAAGTTGTAGTAATATTACTTGGTATGATCATCCTGGCAATGGAAACAATCCATGGGAACCATGTAATAATATATTAAATGCAGAACTAAGTGGCTTTCATTACGATAGACGATTTGCAGACAACAGCACAATACCACCTGTGTTAGATTTTAGTAGACGCAGTGGATTGCCAGAGCGTCCAGTTATAGAATACAAAGATAGATTGCTAACATACATAACACACAGCTATTTAGATGAGTCACGTGAGTATTTTAATGGTAAACATCTTGTGGTGTTACACAAAGACCTAGACAGGTTTATGAATACATCATGGAAATTTAGAGTAGGTAAAACAAAAAGACTTGTTAGTGAATTATACACAGAAGAACAAATAGTAGAAATGCTAAACAGCATATACGATAATTACAAAGACAATATAACAGAGGATGATTTTGTTATTGAATCAATAGATGAACTATTTGATCAAGATATTTTTAAAAACATGTGTAATAAATTAGAATTAGAGTTTAATGAAGATAGATATATACAAGTGAAGAGATTTATAAATGCAAACACACTTATTAACTAAAGAAGTATTCCCACAGTTGGAAACTTTCTTTGATACTGCAAAGGAATTAAAGTATCTAAACAATGTTAGTAAACGTGCTATGAAATACGACTGGTGTTTAGACTTTGGTGGAATGTGGCATTGTGCAATAGATGATAATAATCGCATGGTAAGTTTAGCAGGCTGTCATCCATTACCAGAAGTTGATGACAATGCTTGGAGAGTAATGTTTAGAGGAGTTCAAATACCAGGAGATTATGGATTTGGATTAAGTAAATATCATATGAGTGCATTAACATGGAGATTACTATTGCCATTGCAATTAGAATATATCGATAACGCAGATGCATATATAACTACTAACATCTCACATGATGCAAGTGGTAAAATGAATAAGACACACAGATTATTTCAACAGTTAGAGAAACTGGGTATGGTTGAACATTATAATGACATGGAACTATATCACACTGATCAAAGTGTTTGGAAACTAAACAAAGAGAAATATATGGAGGTAAGAAGCAATGTGGTTTAATTGGAAACATCTAAGAGATGCAGAATATCTTAGTAAAAGCAAACGTGAAAATGGAGTAGTGTTATACTTCAAACACATGTGGGTTGGATTTAGAGAAGCAGGAAAACAATTGCTAATGGCTATTGCTAGTGTATTACATGCAATATTTCCACCATTGTTTGATTTCAAATTACTTGATATAGTAATTGATCAAACTATAGGCTTACATAAGTTTTTGCCAGATCATCCAAGTTGGCAGAGACTAAAAGACGAATTAAAGAAGAAATAATATGAACTTAGACAATCTTAAATTAATACTGGAACACGGAATCACAATTAACACAAGTGGAACAACTGGTGAACCAAAAAGCATAACACAGACACCTGAGAAGATGAAATTTGCAGACGAGATTGCAATTGATAGTCAACAGTTGACTAAAAATTCTAAAATATATACAGTTTGCAAAATACAACATGCAGGTGGATTACTAGCACAAACATTACCAGGTATTAGACTTGGAGCAGAAGTTGTTATAGACGATTTTAATGCATATAGATGGGTAAGAGAAATAAACAAGTATACACATTCGCATCTTACACCTAATCATGCAAAAGCAATAATGAAAACCAAAGGCTGGCGATTATTAGATTTAACTGGCGTATGGATAACATGTGGAAGTGATCCGGTTCCTTGGGATACTATTAGTGCATTTGTAGAAAAAGGTGCAACATTTATGGCAAATTGGGGTATGACAGAAATTGGTCCATGTGCTATTAATACTGTATTTGAAACATTAGACAAAGTAGAAGAATATAAACAAGAATTAACTATTGTAGGCGATAGATTCTATTGCGATACTACAGTAGGACCAGATGGGCAATTATATGTTAAAGGTGATATAAGCACATATGGAGATAATTGGTTTGCTACAAAAGATGTAGTAAAAGAAGAAAATAACAGCTATTATTACGTTAAAAGGGCGTATTAGACGCTCAAATACCGTCATACAAGCACGAATTACACATAGGAAACAAATTATAACATGGCAATATTAGAATTAGAAGTGTTAAAAGTTCAACACTACACAGATGACTTATTTCACTTTACAATAGCAAGAGATCCAGGATTAAGATTCAGAGATGGAGAATTTGTAATGATTGGACTGAATAATTGGTCTGAAAAGCTACAAAAGAATAAACCAATTATGCGAGCATACAGTGTAGCAAGTCCTAACCACCAAGACACTATTGAATTTTATAGTATTAAAGTGCAAGACGGACCATTAACAAGCAGATTACAGCATGTAGTTCCAGGTGACAAAATATTAGTTAATGATAAAGCAGTAGGCACACTAGTTAATGCAAATATAAAACCAGGGCGTAATTTATATTTACTAGCAACAGGCACAGGTGTAGCACCTTTCTTATCATTAGCACGTGGAGTAGACACATACGAATATTATGACAACGTCATTTTAGTGTGGGGTGCAAGAACAGTTGCAGAACTTCCATTTGATGCAATGTTTAGAAATCTAAACGAAGATGAAATATACCAACATGTAACAGAAGGTAAATTTAAGTTTTATCCTACTGTCACAAGACAGTCATATGAAAACGAAGGTCGTGTAACAACAGCAATGTATGACGGCAAAGTGCAAGAAGCATTGGATTTGCCAATGCTAGATCCAGAACATGACAGAATTATGATATGTGGTAGCATACCAATGAATGAAGAATTAATAGAATGGCTAGAAGTATTAGGATTTGAAGAAGGTAATAATAAGTATCCAGGAACTTATGTAGTTGAAAGGGCGTTTGTAAGTTCATGATTTATACTGAGTTACTTGATAAGCACAGAAATACTATTGTAAATAACTTTGAACCAGCACGGTGCGAAGAAAATGTATTTACTGAACATGACTTACATCAATTAACTTTGTATCAATTTCAAAATGCAGATGATTTGCGTTGGACAGACTCAAGTAGCAATATCCAACCTATATTAAATGTTACACGACTGTTTGAATACTTTCCATGGATGCAAGATAAATTTGAATCTATACTAAAACATGATTTTAGTGAACATCACACAGGTAATTATTATATTACTACACAGCTACATGACGCACACGTAGATCTAATGACAGAAGCTGAAACAGAATTTGACTGGGCAGAAAACTTAATACCATACAAAAGTTGTGTAATACCATTGGGTATCACAGCAGGCGCAGAAGCCTACACAGCATTTTTTAAGCAACGACATATTGGAACGAGCATAACATTTGATCGTGTTGGACAAAGTTCACAAGACAAAAGCATGTATGAAATTGCACGTGAGTATCCAGATCTAGAAACAATAGATACTCCAACACTGGAAAATACAGATTATATATTCCCACACATAGATGAGGGTAATATATGTGACTTTGATTTGGAAGCGGTGTTTCCATTTCAACCCGGCAATGCATTAGTATTTGATGCATGCCAGTTACACGCAAGTTGTGTAACACGTAGACGACCAAACTTTAATTCACTGAAAACAGGAATAAATATTCAGTTTTATATTAAGGTATAAATATTAATATGGGGTAAAACAAAATTGGCCCGGGTAGAGATTCATTGCTTGCATGTCAACACTCTTAGGACGATAGCTATCGGACAGTTTTACCCTAATTAATTACAAGGAAAAAGTATGCACACATTATATTTGGTGGTAAGCCAAAGTTGTATTAACCAGATGGAAATTCCATATCTGCTAAACAACAGCCCAGATTTACATGGAACCAGTGGTCCTGGACAACATTGGGCAACATATGAATTAGATGGAAAACAAGTAGATCACGAACCAGGTCCATTAGGCAAGATTAGAGTGCATGATGATTATTGGAATCTAGACGATGAAGATAAGGAATGGTATAATTTTGATATTAGAAATACTATGGAAATTACCACAGAACAGTTAGATGGATTACTTAATATTAGTAACAAGTATTCTATTGCATTATTATTACACGCACAAAATTACAATGATGTGTGGAAATGGAGTAGATCGAAAAATGTTATTATAGTTAATCCAATAATTAGTCAATGGAAAGATGCAGTTCACACCTGGGCAGCAAGAGAATATAATTACCTAATGGAAGATGATAAAAATGCAAATTTCAGTGGGTATGATCATGTTTGGCCAGGAACACAAGAAGTTGCAGAAAAGTTTGTAGAACGTATGGATTATGATAGTGAGATCAAAGAACTATTATCCGATAGACTTATAAAACAACCACAGTGGATGACAACTCCAGAAATATATACATTATGGGATAGTATTGGGATTACATCTCCAACAAAAGAATGGATCGATTCATATATTAATGATTACAACGAACATCAAGAATATGACATCGACGCAGTTAATGAGTTAAAGGACGCATATGATACAACTAGATAGTATAGATACAGAATCACAATTAAATACAACAACAACAATAGACTTTTTACCGTTTGATAACACACTTAAAATTTATGTGTTTAAAAAAGAACATGCAGTTCAGCTTAGTTTTAAATTATCAGAACAGGCAGTATTTACTGACAGAGTAAGTATTAAAGATATGGAAATTATTTGTCAAGAATGGAACAATGGTGGTGTAAATGGAATTGAGACTTGGATGGGAAAGGTATATTGGGAAGAACGTAAAGTCGGACCAAGACCTGACTGCAAACCAGCAAGTTTTGTTGCTATACAATTTAATAAGTGGAACTTCCGACTTACAATTAAAGAAATGGAAGATGTTATTAATGAGTTCAATAAGCAGTTAAAAGGCGACAATCATTGGGATGAATGATAAATAGCTATATGGACATATATAAAAAAGACAAGGTAGTAACATATGCATTAACAACCGCATTGGTGTTGTTACTCGGTAGCCTTGCCTGTATGTTTTATTCATATGTTAAATTACAACAAGCATATCCTTTAGAAAACCTACGTGGTGCAGTTATACAACCAATAGCAACAGATGACGATATGTTAGAGTTTCAAGGAACATATGATAGATATGTAAAGTGTAATATGCTCAGATTTGATGTGCATCTATACAATGAAGAAACCCAAGATATTATTACGTTAACACCAGTTCATTTAGCAAAACCAGTTCCAATCATTCCAGAACCAGGACTAGACATAAAAACACAATTTGCATTATTCATGCCAAAAACAATATATCCAGGCAAATGGAAACCTTCATTTACAGGTTTTTACATATGTCAACTAGGAATATTTGTAGATCAAAAAACACAAGTAATTAACCCAGAAGCGTTTATAATACAAGCGGCCCCCATTACAAAAGAATAGGTTGACAAAACCAAGACTTCTTGTTATAATATACACTATTATGATAAATGGAGAACACTATGTTTCTAGGTAAAATTCAAAAGAAAAAGTTATTTGAAAAGCTATTTGCAAAAGAGCAAATGAAAATTAAATCAACTTCCCCAACATTAAGCAAAAAGTCAATAAATTTATTAGCCGAATGGGCAGCAGAAAATCACATTCAGAATTTAGAGAATCATGGCGAATAACATAGAAGAAGCGTTTACTCCTAAAGACACGTGTAGCATTTGCGATAGTCCATATGATGAAGACGCAGGTGGAATACAAGGACACTTTGGTATATTACCAGTTACGTTTTGTGAATGGTGTTATAGTAGCATCTACAGTATGGTCGAACAAGACATCAGAGATAATTTAGAACCAGAGCCCTGTGGAATGAGTAGAAAATAAAGCATAAATAAAACTATGCTTTACTCAACCATAAACAGTCTTCAATTTGATTTAAACGTTACTTGCAATGCATATTGCCCTGGTTGCCATAGACATACAATGGTAAACGGCGAGATGTATATGAATCCATTCCTACCATTTAATACTAGTCTTAATATTGATATAGTAGAACGTGTAATGGAAAACCCAAGACTTAGCGATAATGTAGAAGTAGACTTTGTAGGATTAGTAGGCGAGCCTATTGCTCATCAACAATTTCTAGAGATTATAGATATTATCTATAAGCATAGACCAAATGCAAGAGTTAATATTCACACAAATGGTGGATTGCGTTCCGTAGAGTTCTTTACACAGCTTGCTAAAAAATTAAAAGATAAATCTCATCAAGTGCAATTTTCAATCGATGGATTAGAAGATACAAACAGTTTATATCGTGTAGGTGTAAATTGGGATAAAGTAATGGAAAATCTACAAGCATTTATAGATGCTGGTGGTCGTGCAGTATGGAAGTTTTTGCTTTTTCCATACAATAAACATCAAACAGAAGAAGCAAGACAATTGGCATTTTCAATGGGAGTTAAAAACTTTCGTCCAGAGAGAAATAGAGACGAAGGACAAGAACTGTATACACGTTATATGAAAGCATATAAAAAGTTTCACCCAAAAACACTAGGTGAAAAAGGCCATGCACAGGACAAAGGATATGACATAAATCAGTTTAACGAATCCCAAGGCATTGCAAATAGATGCTTTGACGAAGATGCAATTTATATAAATTACGAAGGCGTAGTATTACCATGTTGTATGTTTAATTCTGGATTAACAGATGAATCATATATGAAAGAGATGGTCCCATATATTAAAGGAAATACTTGCCATCAAAATGATGATGAAAATTGGAATAGCCTATATCATAATACATTAGAAGATGTTATGAATAATAGCTGGTGGGACAAGTTATATGGCGATTTAGACACAACTCCATGCACCGTTTGTGTGCATTCTTGCGGAATTCATTAAAAAAGACGAAAAAAGATGCATTTTTCGGTTGACAACCAAGACATCTTAGTGTATATTGTATATATAAGCTAATAAAACAGGAGTTGAAAATGCAAAACGAAATCCAAACATTGATCCAAAAATGTAAAGTAGATTATACAAAGTTTGTTACTGCTAGTGATCGTGGAACACCAGATCCAGATAGTTACTTTGGTAAAACACTTGCTAACTTTGAAAATAGTTTCACTATTAAAGAAGGCAAAAAGTATATTAAGATTATACGTGATAATGGTGTATGGGGCTTTATTGTTAAAGAAGATGGTCCTAAGTTTAAAAAAGGTGATATCCTTAAAGCTGCAGGTTGGAATGCTCCAGCAACAAATGCCGCACGTGGTAACATTTTTGAAGACTTTAGTGTTGCGTGGACAGGTCCACATTACTTGAAATAAGGAAAAGCAAATGAGTAAAACAGGAAACTGGGTATTAGAAATGCAAGAAGATGCGTATGATATGACTCTTGCAGAATTTATTAAAAAACACGGCGAAAGCCAATCATCACTTTGGCATCAAACACAAGAAGAAGCCGAAGAAGGGGTTCTTATTGATGAGTAAGGCTATTCAGCGTTACCTCAAACCCACACTATTCAAGCCTAAGGGTTCTGTATTCGAAGGCTTGATATGGAAACAACCTAACTCAAAAGGCACAGACACATATGATGTTGTATGCACCGAAAAAGGTTTTACTTGTGATTGTCCAGGCTTTACATTCCGTGGCAAGTGCAAGCACAGTTTAGAAGTGCTAACACGAGTAGAAACAGCATTAGATGACAAGCACCCACAATACAGATGGGAGTTTGCACAATGACAATTGCATATGTATTTGATGTAGACGGAACACTAACACCAAGTCGTGAACGAATAGACTTTACGTTTGGTAAATTCTTCTACGAGTTTTGTTTGCACAATGATGTATATTTGGTCACAGGAAGTGATAAAAGCAAAACAGTAGAACAAGTAGGTAACATTATATACAGTGGTGCTAAACGTGTGTATAATTGCAGTGGAAACGATGCATATGAAAACTTTACTAATGTATATCGCAACGAATGGTCTCTACCAGAAGAACCTTGGAAATATTTAGAGAATAGATTAAACCATAGTAACTTTGGACAAAAATCAGGACATCATTTTGACGAACGTCCTGGGTTATTAAACTTTAGTGTTGTTGGAAGAAAATGCACAGCACAACAACGCAAGGATTATGTGTTGTATGATACATATCATAAAGAACGTGAAAATATCTCAAAAGAATTTAATACAGCATATGGCGACAAATATAATATCATGTCAACTGTAGCTGGTGAAACAGGAATAGATATAACACAACAAGGTTGTGGTAAAGCACAAATACTTAAAGACTTAGACTACGAAGAAATAATCTTCTTTGGTGACAAAACTATGACAGGTGGGAATGACTATGATATTGCACAAGCACTAATAGGCATGGGCCATACTGTATTTTCAGTAAAGGAATGGGAAGATACTTATCGTATTTTAACACAAATGCATGAAACCCATACGATCTGATAAACAATGGACATGGATGCCCAAGCGTATGAGCAGTGGAAAACTAGTATTCTGCACATACTATTATTATGAAGAATTCCTAAGAACAGCAGACCCTAGACACAATTGGGTTCATAGATATGAATATTCCAAACGAGAATATTTTATAAAAATACTTTCAGAAAAATAACAAGCCCTTGTAATGCAAGGGTTTTTTCTTTACGAATTCGGTTGACAACCAAGACATCTTAGTGTATATTAGTAGTATAAGTTAAACAAACAGAAAGATTACAACATGTCAAATTATGCAACATTAACAGAATCAATTAACACTGCAACTTTTAATGCAGAAAACTGGAATGCTGATGGTAGCATTAACTGGAGTTTTGTTGATGCAGATGCGTTTGATGAGTGTAATAAATTGTTTGACGGAACAGCATTGTTTTACGAAGCATTTGATGAAATTGTAACAAATATGCGTAATGAAATGCGTGAAGAAGCACGTAGCGAAATGGATTTATTGCAACGGTATCCAAATGCAATAGAGCAATTAGAAGTATTGAAAACAGACTTTTTAGGACAGTAATTATGGATTTACAAACACAAGCACAAATATTTGCAACAGCGGCCCACGCCGCAATTGGGCAAAAACGTAAATATAGCGGAGACGATTATATTGTTCATCCTGCTCGAGTAGCCAGTATTGTTATGCGACATGGTGGCACAGACGAGATGGTTGCCGCTGCTTGGTTGCATGATACTGTAGAAGATACTGATGTTACACCTATTCTTATCACTAAGATGTTTGGTGTTGATGTTGCAGATATCGTCGAAGGTCTTACTGATATTAGTTTACCCGAGGATGGTAATAGAGCAAAGCGTAAGTCAATTGACCGTATGCACAGTGCAAATGCATCAACTGAAGCACAGTTTGTAAAGTGTGCAGACATTGTTGACAACAGTTGGGATATTGCTGAAAACGATCTACATTTTGCAAAAGTATACAAATCAGAAGTATTTCTTTTGTTAAATGCAATGACCAAAGTCAAGCATACTGAGATTTGGGAACAAGCAATGCAAAGCGTAGAGTTAATGCCTTAATTGGCATTAACTAAATACTTGTATGCTTTATAAGAAAATAGATACAGTTGAGTTCGATCTTAACACAGTATGCAATAGTTATTGTCCGCCTTGTCATAGATATACAGTCCAAGACGGTGAGCTATTTCATAACCCACATGTAAAATTAGGTGTTAACTTAGAGTTAGACGTAATTGAGCGAGTGTTTGAGAACAGTAGAATTGCAGATGATTGTTTTGTCGATCTTGTAGGATTAGTAGGCGAACCAATTGCACACCCAAAGTTTATGGAAATTATAGATATTATCTATAAGCACAAACCTCATGCTGGAATAAACTTACATACAAATGGTGGATTACGCACTGAAAAAATGTTCTATGATTTAGGCAAAAAGTTTAACAAGCACAGTTGGGTTAAATTTTCAATAGATGGATTAGAAGATACAAATGGTATATATCGTATTGGAGTAGACTATAATAAAGTAGTTGCAAATATGCGAGCATTCATAGATGGCGGAGGCCGTGCAATATGGAAATTTGTTACATTTCCGTGGAATGAACATCAAGTAGAACAAGCCGAAGCCTTAGCAAAAGAATATGGTTGCTATAAATTTCAACAAGATTGGGATGTGCATGACCAAGATATACATGGATACATGGCTGCTGCACAGAAGAAAATTAATAAAAAGGTAGCGGCAGTAAGTGGTGGAGATGTTGAATTACCTGAGTTTGAATCATACACAATAGAAGATCGATGCTTTACATATAAAAAGATATATGTAAATGCACATGGATACGTTATCCCATGTTGTATGTTTAACGGTGCATTTACATATGTTAATTATAGAGAACAAACACTGAATTTTATTAAAGAAGGCAGAGACGAATACTGGAACAGTTTATATCATAATGACTTAGAAAGTATAATGAGTGATACATGGTGGCAAAAACTAAAAGACAGTTTTGATGGCAATGCCTGTAACGTGTGTGTCAATGCGTGTAGTAATAATTCTGTAATTAAAAATGAACGCTATTTTGATTGACTTTATTCACTTAATAGTGTATTATATAAATTAACAAATAAAGGAAAGAACAATGATTTTAGAACTATTTAGTAACCCGTTAACATGGATGATGGCATTCTTTGTTATTGTATGTGCATGGCATAATTTTAAAGTTGGATACAAGCAAGGAGTCGCTGAAGGGGTAGACGTAGTTTTAGAAATGCTTAATGCAGAAAAATTAATAGATTTAGAAACTGGCGCTAATGGAGAAGTTATTATTCATGCCAGAGATGGCAGTTCAAGGAAGAAAGCTGGTTAGATGTATAGTAAGCAAGAATTACTAGATAAAAAACAAGCTGCCAACCTTGCATTAGAAAAATCAGAGGCACTAGAAACAAAATTTGCAGATAGATTTGAGATGGCAAGTTCATTGTTTGCAGTGTTAGACAAGCAACTTTTTATTGAATGTAATGATCTTGAACCAAACGATTCATATAGAATTGAAACATGGAAAGATGAAAATGTTCCAGATAAAAGTTATTCCTTGAATCACATTGGACCTGTGTTTGGATTTGATATTGATACTATGACAGGACCAGAAAGTTGGTATGATGAAGAATGTGGTGTAGATGATTATGTGTTACGTAGAAAATGTTACATATATGATTGGACTGCAGAAAAATTAAAAGTAAACTTTCCAGAACTAACATATTTTACAGATTTACATAAAGAGTTTGTTCCAGTATTGCAACACTATTATAATGAATGTTTTGAGGATCAACATATAGATATTGCAAAAACGTTGCATAAACTTATGGTTATTGAATACTCGCATCCAACTGCAAACGCTGGAACTATTATAGAACATAAAAAACACAATACAGATAGATTTGGCGATATACATTGTGACGAAACATTAGGTGGATTACACTTAGGTGAAAACGTAGTAGAATTTTATATACAGAATCACCTAACAAAAGAACGTAACTATGTAAGCGAATTATCAGAGAATAACACATTATGGTTCTTTGGTGAATTTAGTGAACGCAGTGGGTGGCAACCTAGTATGCATGGAATGAAACACAATCCAAGTGATGATACTTGGAAAAGATATAGTATAATTTTTGACTTACAAGCAAGATATAATGGAGAAGAATAAAATGGCATTAGTACCAATGGTGGTCGAGCAAACAGGCCGCGGAGAAAGAAGTTACGATATTTACAGTCGTCTATTAAAAGATCGTATTGTAATGTTAACAGGAGAAGTAAACGACATGACTGCTAATTTAGTAGTTGCACAGATGTTGTTTTTAGAATCACAAAATAGTGCAGAAGATATTAATTTTTATATTAATAGTCCAGGCGGTGCAGTTACAGCCGGGCTTGGAATTTATGACACAATGCAGTTTATTAAATCTTCAGTAAGCACAATTGTAATGGGACAAGCATGTAGCATGGGTAGTTTCCTTTCACAAGCAGGCGAACCAGGCAAGCGTTTAGTATTGCCAAACTCACGCACAATGATTCACCAACCAAGTGGTGGTGCAGGTGGACAAGCAACTGATATGCAAATTCAAGTTGATGAGATTCTCAAGATGAAAAAGAATCTAACACAAATTTATGTTAAACATAATAGTGCAGGCAAAACATATGAAGAATTAGAAGCGGCAATGGAACGTGATAATTTTATGAGTGCCGAAGAAGCAGTTGCATATGGACTTGCTGATAAAGTTATCGAACGAAAAGTATAAACATAGGTTAGTTATATTTTTGTATAAATACTAGTATGAAAATACACGACATATTAGAAAGACTCATAGACGAAGGTCCAAACGATCCTGCTATATTTAAAGCTATATTTCTTGCTGGTGGCCCAGGCTCTGGCAAGAGTTACGTAGCAAGTAAAATATTATCAGGACTAGGCCTTAAGCCTGTTAACAGTGACGATGTGTATGAATACCTAGCTAACAAACATGATGTTGATTTAGGTAATCCAGACGAAGTTGCTAGTGATAAAGGTCAAGAAGCTAGAAATCGTGCAAAACAACTTACTGATAAAAGACAAAATATATACATTGATGGTCGCCTCGGATTAATTATTGATGGAACAGGAAAAGACGTTCAAAAAGTAAAAGAACAAACTGTAAAATTAAAAAGTCTAGGATATGATTGTGCAATGGTATTTGTTAATACTAATCTACAAGTAGCACAAGAACGTAATGGCGATCGTAAAAGAAAACTTCCGGCAGAAATGGTGCAAACTATGTGGCGTCAAGTTCAAGAAAATATTATGAAGTTTCAGCAAGTATTTGGTGCAAAAGACTTCCACGTAGTAGACAACAGTGGCGGGCTAGAAGACCCAGAACGTAAAGAAAACTTTGATAATGTATACAAGAGTGTTAGAGCATTTGCTTCATCACCCCCATCTAGTCACCATGCTAAAAAGTGGCAAGATGATGCAAAGAATAAAAATACCACTTAAATCCCCCTAAAAAATAGGTAAATATATAACAACGACACTAATAGTGTCGCATAGACATGGGTTAATAACAGTAATGTATACATATAAAGCAAAACTAATTAGAGTCGTAGACGGTGATACTATTGATGCAGAGATAGATTTAGGATTTGATACAATAGTTCGTAAACGAATTAGATTGTATGGAATTAACACACCGGACACTAAAACAAAAGATCTATCAGAAAAAGATAAAGGATTGGCAGCAAAACAACGTCTTACTGAATTACTTAGTAATGAATTTGTTGTTGAGACTATTTTAAATAAACGTGGGAAATATGGTAGAGTGTTGGGCGTAGTATATGCTATGGATAATAAAACAAAAATAAATATAAATGAAACTTTGGTAGCTGAAGGACATGCTATCAAGTATCTTATATAAGGTAAAAATATATGATAAGAATTTTTGGGTTTTGGACAATCTTTATAGCATTAGTAATTAGTGCAATAGCAGCCTATTATTCTATTATTGGATTAATTGCAATTTTTGCCGCAGCAGCAGTTCCTGTTATTATAATGGGAACAGCATTAGAAATTGGTAAAATCACATCAGCTATTTGGTTACACTTAAAGTGGAAGACTGGTAAATGGCTTATTAAAGGATACTTAGTATTTGCAGTTGCATTGCTTATGTTCATTACAAGCATGGGTATCTTTGGATTCTTATCAAAAGCACACGTAGAACAAAATGCATCAATGTTAGAAGGCCAAGCACAGCTAGAACGTATTGAAGTAGAAATTACACGTGCTGAAGGTGAGATTACACGTGCTGAAGGTAAAATTGAAAAACTTTCAACAGCAGACACAAGCACAGATGATGGCATACAAGAAAAGATTAGAGTAGCAGAATTAAGTATAACAACTGTATACGATAGATTAAAAGATGATGTTGAGTTTACGCAAGACTCACTAGATCAAGCAGCGGCACCATACTTAAAACAAGCCGAACAAGCAGATGCTACACTAGAAAAAATGAATACTTATGCAGAAACAAATAACATAACAGCATTACAAGGTTTAGTAGGTGCTGCACAAGACGGAAGAATGGGATCTAAAACAGCAAAACTTGTTTCAGAATTCCGTGATAAAGTTGAAAAGAATAGAATGATGGCACTATTCCAACTACAAAAAATAAGAGAAAATAGCCAAGACGAAACTAAAGATCTTAGAGATGCTGCAGATAGAACAATAGCACAAACTAATAAACTTATTAATAGATTGCGTGAGCAATTAGGAACAGCAACAGACAATGATGTTGAACCCAAGATACAAGAATTACAAGTTAAAATTAAAGACTTTGAACTAAATTTAGATACACTGTTTGAACAGAAATATGCCATCGAAGCTGAAGGTAGAGAACTAGAAGCAGATGTAGGTCCTGTAAAATATATTGCAGAACTGGTATATGGTGAAGAGGCAGATAGAGATTCACTTGAAGATGCAGTTAGATGGGTAATACTACTACTTGTTATAGTATTTGATCCACTTGCAATTGTATTGGTTATTTCAGGAATATCTCTTGTTGAAGAATACCCTAGAAAAAAGAGGATTCGCAATGAAGATAAAATTACTGAAACAACACCAAAGACTGACCTGGTGGAGAAAACTGTCAAAGAAACGAAAGCCCGTAAGGAACCTAAAAGCCCAAAAGTAACCCCTAACCAACCAGAACCTAGTTCTGACGCAATAGAATTTAAAGGTGTAGTATACGAACCCACAGATTATGCATACCACCGCATTAAAGATCAGATAGATGCCAACGATAAACATCGCAAAATTATCAGTAACCAAACTAAGGTAAATAATATTGTAGAAAGAATGGAACTTGACGAGAAGACAACAGATGTTGATATTGTTAAGAAACGTTTAGAACAAATGTTTGAAGAAGATAATGCAAAAGCAGAGTTACTAACAAATGCCGATACTAAAACAATACATGAAGTATTTAAAGATATTATTAAGGACACTAAGAAATAGTAGATGAACTTAAACGACAATAGCAGTTATACGGTCACTGCACCAGATTTATTCCTACAATTAAACGGATTAAATGTTTTAATTACAAGCACAAACAAAGAGTTAATTGATAACTTCAAATTAATATTTGAAAAATTTATTAGATCAAGCGTAGTTTTTAATGTGCAACAACGAGTAACAAAACCAGATAGTTTGCCGTGGATGTGGCACGTTAGCAGAACATGTGAATATATGTTAGTTGACTTAGATACATGTGCATGGGAAGATATAATGGCTGCGTTATTAAAGCGAATGGATGATAATCATTCTGTAATTTTTTATAGTGAAAAGAAAGTAAGACGAGAAGCAATAAAATTGATTAACGCAACCAGCAACTATATTATAATTAACAACTTAGAAGAATTAAATAAATTCTTAGACATAGATACTCAATACCCAGGCATGCCAGATGAGTAATCCATACTGTAATTTTTGCGGTAAAAATAAACATCAAACCAAAAAACTATTAGCTGGAAATGATGGAACACACATTTGTGATGGATGTGTGGATCTTTGTCATGACATATTAATTAAAGAAAAAGCTAAAGCATCAGCTCAACCAGAGTCTGTAACACGCCTTAAGCTACCTACACCGTTAGAATTACACGAACACTTAAATAGATTCGTCATTGGGCAAAACACCGCTAAAAAGACGCTTAGTGTTGCAGTATACAACCATTACAAGCGGATTAAGAACACTACACAAGTAAAGTTACAAAAGAATAATGTGCTTATAGCAGGTCCTACTGGAACAGGCAAAACACTTATTGCTTCTACATTGGCATCATATTTAGATGTGCCATTTGTAGTTACAGATGCAACAACAATAACTGAAAGCGGATATGCAGGTGATGACACAGAAGTATTACTAGACAAACTATTCCAAGCTGCTGATTATGATGTAGAAAAAGCACAGTTGGGTATTATATACGTAGACGAGATTGATAAAAAAGCAAAACGAAATGACATGGTAAGTTTAAGTCGTGATGTGTCAGGCGAAGGTGTGCAACAAAGTTTGCTAAAGCTAATGGAAGGCACAGTAGTAACAGTTCCAAACAAACCTCAAGCCAATCCAGAAAAAGTAGATATAGATACTACTAACATATTGTTTATAGTAGGCGGAGCATTTATAGGATTATCAGATCTTGTAAAACAACGTATAGGCCAAAGTAAAATAGGCTTTAATGATAACAAACAGGAACAATTAGATAATTGGGAAATGCATTTACAAACACGTGATCTAGTTCAGTATGGACTTATTCCAGAATTTGTAGGAAGATTACCTAGTGTTAATGTTTTACACGAATTAACCAAAGAAGAACTAGTGAAAATACTTACAGAACCACAAGATTCAATAATAGATCAAATAAAAGTGCTTTTTTCACTTGACAAAATACAAATAGAGTTTAATATAAAAGCATTAGAGCAAATTGCCTCTATTGCAATAGAACAAGACCTCGGTGCAAGAGGATTAAGAAAGATACTGGATTCGGCACTTGTGGAAACACAATACCAGTTACCACAACTAAGAGAAAGCGGAGTGAAAAAAATTATTATAACAGATGAAACTATTGTCAATGGCCATCCACCGTTAATGATAAAAGGGTAAGATGAAACAGAAAAATAATCATAACAACCCAAGAAGCCACATCACTGCAAATGAGAAGATCAGAGCAAAAGATGTTAGAGTAATAGCTAGGGATAGCGAATCCGTAGTAATGCCATTAAGTAAAGCATTACAACAAGCAAGGAGCCAGTATTTAGATTTAATACTTATTAATCCTAAAGCTGAACCACCGTTATGTAGAATAATGGAAATAAATAAGTTTTTGTATGAACAAAAACAAAAAGAGAAAGCAGAGAAAAAACGCCAACGTGAAAACATAGTAGATCAAAAAGAAATACGAATGGGCTTAAACATTGATCAAAATGATATGCAAACTAAGGCAAATCATGCTAAGAAGTTTTTAGAACAAAAAGCAAAAGTCACGGTGACAATTGTTTTAAAAGGCCGCGAAAGAGGCAAACAAGACATGGCAAGAGATCTATTGAATAGCTTCGCTGAATTATGCGAAGTTGAGTATGAAACGATAAATAGTCAAAACAATAGAGTAATTGGACGTGTGAAATAGGTAACAAATGAAAAAATATAATAATAATTCTCGAGATAGAAACAGAGATAACAGAGAAGATAAAGATTACGGATTGTCCGTTGAAGTGAGAAACAACAACGTAGACCAAGCAATGCGTAAGTTAAAAAAGAAAATAATGAATGATGGCATGTTGCAAGAATTACGCGAACGCCAACATTTTGTAAGTAATACAGAAAAACGATTAAAGGCCGAGGCTGCGGCTCGTGCCAGACATCGTAAACGTATAGCTAGCGATAAAATAGATAAACCAAGGCTATACTAAAAGAATTTGTATACATGTAGTATACGAATAGGCGAGGCGCCGTAAGGGCCTCATTATATACATCTTGCTTAAAAGGAGATAAAAGATGAAAACATTAACAACACTTGATCTGCAGAAGATCGCACCATATGCCGTTGGATTTGACAGAATAATTTCTGACATGTTTCAATATGCAGACAATAACGTAGCAAGCACAGGCTACCCACCATATAACATTCGCAAAGAAGGTGACAAGTTTCAAATTGAAATTGCACTAGCTGGTGTTACTAAAGAAGATTTAGAAATCAATTTAGAAGAAGGGCAGCTAACAATCTCACATGACCCAGAGGAAACTCAAGTCGATGTAGAGTATTTGCACAAAGGTATTGCACAACGCAAGTTCAAACGAGTTTGGACGCTGAGTGATGATGTAGTCGTAAACGGTGCTCAAATGGAAAACGGAATGCTTTATGTAGAATTAGAGCGTATTGTTCCAGAAGAGAAAAAAGCACGTTCGATTAAAATTAAATAAATACTAACGTTAACGGTGTAGGGAATTAACTCCCTACACTTTACTCTAAAAAATTAAAGGTAATTATGTCACAAGAAGAAATAGCAACAGCAGAAAAGAAAAAAACAGCATTAAAGTCACCTAATAAATATCATGTGGTATTTTTAAATGATAATGTAACTCCAATGGAATACGTTATACAGGTGCTAGTGGCATTCTTTGGTAAAGGCCCTGATGAAGCAAATATAATTACATTAGAGATCCACGAAAAAGGAAGATCTATCGCAGGTTCATATAGCTATGAAGTAGCTGAACAAAAATGCATAGAAACAGTCACAGATGCAAGAAAACATAGCTACCCGCTTGATGTAGTTATGGAAGAAACTACTTAAATAAGCACAAAAACCCACTTGACAATTTAAAACTTTGATGTTATAATACATATAACGAATGAGGTATTCTGACTATGAAAGTAAACATAAATGATATACAAGGCGAAATAGCCAAACAAGACGAGCGTTATACAGTTACTGATAACAAGACTCTTAAAAATCTAGTGCTTAGTTCTACTAGATTACAACCTAAATGTGCTACAAACGGTCATTCACACGAAGGCCAAGAAGAAATATACTTCTTTGTAAGTGGTTCAGGCAAAATGCAATTAGGCGAAGAAAACATTAACTTTGTAGAAGGTGATGTTATTCTAATTCCAGATGGGGCATTTCATAAAGTAAGTGCAGGGCCACTTGGTGCATATTTTGTATGTGTATTTGATGGGAAACGATATGGTAGTTGATACAGACGAAGTAGTGACAAACGAAGAATCAAAAGAAAAATTCAAAGACAGTCAAATGACTAAGGCTGGTAAACTAGCAATGGAACTGAGTTATGAACGTAAACGTCTTAAAAAAGAATTATCAGAATTACAAACAGAAGTAGAAGACCTAACACCCACTACGCCAATTGGCACAGTTGACTGGTATGTTAAATGGGTAGCAATGGGCCTTGCAGTTGCTGGTGTATTCTTAATGAGTGCAGGCTTTACATATTGGGGCCAAGTTTCTTACATCGTCAGTAGTATTGGCTGGGTTTTTGTAGGAATGGCTTGGGGCGACCGAGCAATTATGATTGGTAGTGCTATTACAGGAACAGCCGTAGCAATGAATTTTGTAGAGAGGGTAATGATATGATCATTAATAAAGTAGGATTTACATGTAGCACTTTTGATTTACTCCATGCAGGACATATTGGCATGTTGAGAGAAGCAAAAGAACATTGCGATTATTTAATTATAGGACTGCAAAGCGATCCAACTATTGATAGACCTGATACTAAAAACAAACCAATACAAACAATAGTAGAACGTTATGCACAACTTAATGCATTGCATCTAGTTGACGAGATAGTTCCATACCAAACAGAAGAAGACCTAATTGACATACTAGAATTGTTTGCAATTAATGTAAGATTTTTAGGCGAAGAATACCGAGAAAAAGAATTTACTGGAAAAGACGTATGTCGTAAACGTGGCATAGATTTACATTTTAATAAACGTGACCATAGGTTCAGCACAAGCTCACTACGGAAACGTGTTTGCGAAAAGGAAACCAAATGACAATACATGCAATGATTGATTTAGAAACATTAGGCACTTCACCTGATTGTGCGGTATTAACAATCGGTGGTGTTAAGTTTAATCCCAATGCTATATCAGAACCATATCAACCTTTCTACTATAGATTTGAAGTAGACGAACAATTAGAACAAGGTCGCACAGTATTAGACAGCACATTAGAATGGTGGGGTCAGCAAGCAGATGATGTTCGTGAAGAAGCATTAGGCGATGCAGACAGAACACCAGTGTTAGAAGTATTACAGGCACTAAACAAATGGTGCGTGGGCGTTGATACTATTTGGTGTCAAGGACCTGCATTTGATATTGTAATACTGGAAAGCCTATTTAAAGAATACAATCATCACATACCTTGGCCGTTTTGGAAGATACGTGACAGTAGAACACTGTTTGGTATTATGCCAGTAGACCCACGTAAAGCAATTAACTTTGCGGCTCACAATGCATTAGAAGATTGTAAAGTTCAAGCATTGTGTGTTCAGCAAACACTACAAAAGCTACAATTGGAGGTTAGGTAATGTTACATACAGTAGAATCATTATTAGAAAAAATTAATGCAATGCACTCAAAAGCATTATTACTACACAGACTTCGTAATCAATATTCAGAAGCATCAGGAAAAACATACGACCATGCGGAGTGTCAAGCCCTTATCGATGATATTCAATACATGGCTAAACTTATTTCAAACGATAAGCAAGGCGATGAGATTAAAACCGAAATGGAATACACGAAATTTTTAAAGGATGAAAAATGAGAATAGACCAGGATATTAAACTAGACTACAGTGATGTGTTAATTCGCCCAAAACGTAGCACACTTAAAAGTCGTAGTCAAGTAAGACTTGAACGCAAGTTTAAATTTAGAAATAGCAGGCACGAATACGAAGGTATTCCTATTATGGCTGCTAACATGGACGGTGTTGGAACATTTGCACTAGCAGATACACTAGCCCAACAAAGTATGTTTACATGTTTAGTAAAAACATATTCAGTAGAAAAACTTGTAGAATACTTTGATAAAGGTCTTCAAATCAGAACAGAACATGTTGCTATGAGTATTGGCACAAGTTGGGAAGACTTTGACAAATTAACAAAAGTTTGTAAATTGAGTAGTGGATTAAAGTATGTATGCATGGATATTGCAAATGGTTATAGTGATCACTTTGCACAGCATGTAAGGAAAGTGCGTGATGCATTTCCTAATTTAATAATTATAGCAGGTAATGTAGTTACCGGAGAAATGACAGAGGAGTTAATACTTGCAGGAGCAGATATCATTAAAGTTGGAATCGGACCAGGAAGCGTCTGCACAACAAGAATTCAAACAGGAGTCGGGTATCCGCAACTTAGTGCAGTCATTGAGTGTGCAGATGCGGCACATGGGCTTGGCGGACATATTATCGCTGATGGGGGCTGTAACTCTAGTGGTGATGTGGCTAAAGCATTTGCTGGCGGCGCCGATTTTGTAATGCTAGGCGGTATGCTTGCAGGACACAATGAAGGTGGTGGCGATGTTATTACAAAATATTATGAAACAACTGAACTTGTATACGAAATAGGTTCGCACTTAGATAAGCATACACGTAAGATTGAAACAAAACAATTTGTAGCGTTCTACGGTATGAGTTCAGATGCAGCAAATACAAAACACTTTGGTGGACTAAAAGACTATCGTGCAAGCGAAGGTCGAGAAGTATTAGTTCCATACCGAGGAGATGTTAAAGACACAATTCAAAGTATATTGGGTGGTATTAGATCAACTTGCACATATTCAGGTGCAATGAAACTCAAACAACTTAGTAAATGCACTACGTTCGTTCGTGTTAACAATCAGTTTAACAGAACATACGAAAGCACAACAACCAAAATATAACTTTTAAACAGGTATGTGTATAGTGCATAACGAGAATGCATAAATAAGTATGGTTTATTGCGTAAATACGTGATAAATAAAAGTGTAATAATAACACAAAGGTGTGTTGTTTACATATACAACGTAGTATAGAGCGACCTCGGCTCAGAAAAAAAGAGCGGCAGTTAGTGCCACGCTAACTGACTATGGGAAAGACCATGGCATAACCCATGCCTTACAAGCGACACGGATGCAGGTGTTGTGGTAGCGGCCAGGAGAGACTGGCAAATAACGGATGCTTTCCCAAAAACATCCACATATAACTTTTAAGGAGAAGCCAAATGGCAACCAATTTCTTTGGTGCTTGGGCAGGACTCTTCAATGGCGCACGTAAGACACGTGTAAAATATGAGGCTGAACTGCTAAAGTACGCGAAAACAGAATACACAAATGACTGGCAGTATGCATATCAGCATATGTTAGATAACAACGGACACGGTCCACGAGAAGTGAGTGTATACCGATGATTAAACATATTATAAAACGTTATAATAAAATGATGCTAAACCGCGAAGAGTCTTATCTAGCAAACTCATGCGATTTAGTTGAACTAGAAAGACGTCAACGAGAGATTCAACGTGGGAATGCACCATGGCAAAAACCACTATTAACAACCCCAAATTTAAGAGGACATGTATAATGACAACAACAGTATTATATAACACTACATGTAGAGTATGTGAAACAATTAAACTAGGCTTAATAACAGCCGCTATGGCAATATGGGCATTTGGTGAAAGTGCCGGTAGAGCAAGAGCAGCAACTGAACTAGCACGCCAAGGCTACCATAAGGAAGCACGTAATTTGATGATTGGAAACAACGATGTTTAAAAAGTTTTTAAAAGCAATGGAATACAGAAGTTATTGCATGAGCATACAGCAACTTAGAGATATGGGCGAGTTTGAAAAAGCTAACGAGATATCTGAGTTTAAACATAACATGTATCCTACCCACTAAGGAATGATGAAATGAAATTAATTAGAACACTAAAAAACTTGATGGCACCCAGCTATGATAGAAAAGGCGCTCGTGCTTTACATAGCATGACCGACAGAGAGCTTCAAGACATAGGAATATGTCGTGGAGATATTAACAGAATGTGTAGGACACAAGCTGAATTTAATAGAAAACAGCAGATGTAACCATATAGTTTATCTTTACATTAAAAGTCGTATACTGTTCCCTCGGTATGCGGCTTTTTCTTTATATACAGTTTTAATCGGCTAAATAGTAGTATGAGTAAAGTTAATCTAATACCACAAATAGTAGAATTATTACAAGCAACACAATCACAAGAAAGAAAACTTGAGATTGTAAAAAAGTATGAAAAAGAATCACTTTTTAAACGAATTGTTTTATTTTCGTATAATCCTTGGATAAATTATAAATTACAGCATTTTGTTCCTAAACACATGGGCAAAAAGTTTGGATTTGGCATGAGTAAATTTATGCATATGTTTGAAGAAATTATTGAAGGGCAACTTGATCCAAAGGATGCTGAATTTGGATTTAATATGGCATTCTTACATGTTAACACAGAAGAAGCTCCTATATTGCTAGGCATAGTTAACCAGTCATTGGACCTTGGATTAGACATAGAAACAATTAATACAGTTTGGCCTGGGTCTATATCTGAATATCCTATACGTATAGCAAAACCAGGAACTTATAAAACCTTTGATAAATTTCCAGCATCATTGCAAACAGTAAGTAAAGGATTACGTGTTAATATTATTATTAGAGATAATACAGTTCAATATAGACAAAAAGATGGCACTGTAATCGAAGAATGGACGCATTGGGATGAACAGTTTATTAATCTTGCACAAGGACAAGGAACTGTATTTGACGGTCATGCCGTAGTTGCAAAAAATAATAAGATATCAGAAACAGACAACACTAAGGTGTTAGAAGCAGATGTCGAAGATATAAGATTTATATTCTGGGATGTAATACGTTATGATGGATTTATAAAAGGCAAAGATACACGCATAGGTTACAACTGGCGTTACAATGGACTTGAACATATGATGATGTTAGCGTATGCAAAGAATCCGCAACCATGTTATGATATATTGAAAGCAGAAATGATAGGCTCAAGTGAACAACTGTCTACTGCTATAAAAAATTACAGCAAAGCAGTTATTAAGTCATTAGATGATACTTGGGCACATGGCGAAAGCGATGATGAAATTATTTTTTCTCGGAAATAATTTGTTCTAGTCTATGATTATTTTGCACTCTTGTATTTCTTATGTAACGCCAAATTTTACCTCTGCCGTTATCAACTTCAAATATAGTTTCTGAATAACCTATACTAATAATAGTAGCACGTTCACCATCTAAATATACTACATCTCCGGGTTCAAACCCAGGTTTCATTTTCCAGCGTATACTTGCTACTACATCACTTACTAATTCCTTAAACCATAATGCAATAATACCTGATATTAGTAATGCTAATACTGGTGTTAAATATGCAGTTATGCCTGCTTCTAATAATGATTGGTCCATAATTTATTCCTCTTCTATTTTAGTATTTTTATATACTTGATCATTAAACGACTTACCTTTAACTCCACATTCTTTAATACAGATAGGTGAAGGATTGTCACTTTCCCAACCCTCATAATTTATGTATGATTTATATATTGGGTGTTCTAGAATTTCATCCCATGTATTTTTGGTTAAGTCGTTAAAATCGGGATCGTCTTTTAACAGTTTAGCTAATTTTTCATCTGGGTTAGTTCCAGCACTTTTGGTATTCCATCCTTGTATCCAAACACAACATGGCCATAGTTTACCATCATGATCAACTTCCATTTCTCTTTGTAATACATAAGGGTCTAAATCTTTACGTTGATCTTTTTCATCAAGTTTTACAGTTCGCATACAATTTGGTTTTATTAAATGTTTCATTACCAGTCCCATCTCCAAGGCAGTATTGAATAACCTAACATATTAAAATACATTTCAATTAGATACGTGAATAATATAAAGAAAGTTGTTTTAACTATAAATCTCCACGGTTGAGGTAAACTATTCTGCCATCTATTGAATCTACTTCCTTGGACTTTCTCTTCTAGATTATTTTTAGTCCATATCTTTTCTGCCCACCAGCCTGCATCTAAAATATTTTTTAGCATAATAACTGGCCAGAATATAATTTTAATTATACGTTTCATTTCAACTCCTCTATAAGTTCTTTACATGCTGCTTTGTTTTCATCACTTATTAAACCTAGACTACGGTTGTTAAATTTAAAGTTAATATTAATACCATGTTCTTTTGCCATTGCATACGCCTCAGTAACTTCTTGCCAATTCCATTCAAAAATAAGAAAGTGCCATTCCATTTCAGCATCTGTTTTTGCCATTGCTATCATATTATCCATAGCCCGTTGCCAATCCACACCTTCTCTATATTTCCAATTACTCTCATGGGTTATACCATCTATCCCAAAAATTATCACAAATCCATGGCCATGCTTGTTGCCCATCTTAGTATACCAGTCTGGAGTTCTTAGTCCGCCATTTGTATTGATAATAAGTCTATTTACGCTTTCTTTAGATAATGCACGATCAACAAATTTTGTTATATCAGGATGCATCATAGGATCGCCTAGCTCTCCGCAAAATTGAATAGTTTTTAATTTATCAGGAGAACCAGTAAGCACCTTATCAAATAAATCATAGGGCATATGGCTAGGAATTAACCAATCTTCGGGTTGACCTGTGTCTTGGTTAGTTCGTTGGCAGCTTCTGCATCTTGCCTGACAATATGTCGTAATAGCAAAATCAGTCCATATTATAGGCTCATGTATCATACTTGTATTTAGCATAAATAAGTATGTAGTTAATAAAAGGACAACATGTGAATTATTTAAATAATTGTCACAAATATAGACAAGACATTATAGACAGGTTTGAACCTGCTTATGTAATGGAAAAGTTTTTCTCTGATAATGACTTGCAAAAACTTATGGACTATCAGTTCCAAAATGCAAAGCGTGTAAAAGCAAGAGTAACGGGTATGAACATACAAAGTGTTGTAAGTGTGCAAAAGATGTTCAGAGAAAACCAATGGCTTGCTGATAAATTTACAGAAGCATTGGGAGAGTTCGATGAAGTATTAACAGGTAATTTTTATATTACTATAATGCACCACGATGCTCATGTGGATTTAATCAATGAAGATGAAGAAAACGATCCAGTGTTCCATAACCTAATACCTTGGAAAAGTGTAGTGTTTCCAATATTCCTATCAGACAATGCAGACTGCTACACAGCATTTATGGATCAACGTAGAATAGGATATGCAGCCACATTTGATAGAATATCATTAACTGATCAAGGCGATAGTAGTTATAAACTGTTTAGAGATTATGATGGATTCTTAGATGTAAATGGAAATCCATTACCAAGCACAAATGATAGTCCAGGATGGACCGAAGAAAAGTATCCAATACTACCTAAAGAAAACTTTAGTGGATTTAGTGAAGAAGCAATATTTAAACAAAAAATGGGAGATGTTATGGTTTTTGATGCATGTCAAGTTCATGCTAGTTGTCAACTTCCAGGTTCTAATTCACATTGGATGAAAAACGGCATGAATATTCAATTCTATAAGTCTGCAAGGTAAATACAAGTGGTTGCAATATACCACAACATGTAGTATAATATAACATTAAATATTCACACTTTCGGATTAATTATTACTATGACATCTCCAACATACATGGATTATTCAGCAACAACACCGGTAGACCACCGAGTTGCAGAGAAAATGGCAGAGTGCCTATCAATAGAAGGCACCTTTGGAAACCCGGCATCTCGCTCACATTATTATGGGTGGCAAGCCGAAGCGGCAGTAGACAAAGCACGTAAACAAGTAGCAGATTTAGTAGGAGCAGATCCTAAAGAAATAGTATGGACATCTGGTGCTACCGAATCAAACAACTTAGCACTTAAAGGTATTGCACACTTTTATAAAAAGCGTGGCAATCATATTATTACGCTAAAAACAGAACACAAGGCAATACTAGATACTTGCCGTCAACTAGAGCGTGAAGGATTTGAAGTTACATACATGAGTCCATTACCTAGTGGACTATTAGACATTGAAGAATTAAAAGCTACAATACGAGAAGATACAATACTAGCTTCATTTATGCATGTTAATAATGAGATTGGTGTTATACAAGACTTACAAGTTATTGGTGATATTTGCAGAGAACGTAAAGTATTCTTTCATGTTGATGCATCACAATCAGTTGGTAAACTTCCAATAAACTTAACAGAACTTCCAGTTGACTTAATGAGTTTTTCAGCACACAAGATATATGGGCCAAAAGGAATGGGAGCTCTTTATGTATCACGCAAGCCACGAGTTAGACTTGAGGCGCAGATGCATGGTGGTGGACACGAACGTGGAATGCGATCAGGCACATTAGCTACACATCAAATTGTTGGCATGGGCGAAGCATTTGCAATTGCACAAGAAATGATGGCAGACGAAGAAGTTAGAACACGTGGACTTAGAGATAGGTTATACGCTGGCTTCTCTGACATGGAAGAAGTAAAAGTAAATGGCGATATGGAACAACGTATTGGCAATAACTTAAATATTAGTTTTAATCATGTAGAAGGCGAATCGCTAATGATGGCAATAAACGGCATTGCAGTATCATCAGGATCAGCATGCACATCAGCAAGTTTAGAACCTTCTTACGTTCTTAGAGCAATAGGATTACCAGATGAATTATCTGCTAGTTCAATACGTTTTAGTGTAGGACGCTTTACAACAGAAAAAGATGTTGACAATGCAATTACACTTGTTAGACAAAAAGTAGAAAAATTAAGAGAACTATCGCCACTATGGGATATGTATAAAGATGGAATTGATTTAAACACAGTAGTATGGGCTGCTCATTAGAGTAGTCTTAAATAATATAGGATAAGATTATGGCATATTCAGACAAAGTAATGGATCATTATGAGAACCCACGTAATGTAGGTAAGTTTGATCCCAAAGAAAGTAATATTGGAACAGGAATGGTTGGAGCTCCTGCTTGCGGTGATGTAATGAGATTACAAATTCAAGTAGAAGATGGTATTATTACTGATGCTAAATTTAAAACATATGGTTGTGGTAGTGCAATTGCAAGTAGCAGTTTACTAACTACAATGGTAAAAGGTATGAATTTAGAAGAAGCTGGTGCAATCCAAAACATGGACCTTGCAGATGAACTTGCATTACCTCCAGTTAAGATTCACTGTAGTGTATTAGCCGAAGATGCAATTAAATCTGCAATAGCAGATTATCAAGGCAAAAACCCAGTGCCAGAAGGCGCCAATTATTTTGAAATTAAATAAAGGTTGACATTTTATACACTTTCGTGTATAAATAACATTGTAACGTTGAAGCGATTTGACGACTATACTGGACCTCGGGGCAGTACCGAGCAGCTCCACCAAAAACATACTAGTGTCCAGTTAAGTTTGGAACACATCTGATAAAGTGGCTAGTATGTTTTTGATGGGGCTGAACTAGGATCGACAGGTAGGATAGATGAGTGGAGTTACCGGGATGTAAGCGCCGTTACCGCGAACAAACTTTATAATTGCAAATAACAATTATGCGCCAGAAATGGCATTAGCAGCCTAGAGTTGCTATGAGGTAACTATACCTTATTACCCAAACTAGTAGAAAGGGTGTCTTAGGGCACCCTTTTTTGAGGCAATAAATACTAGCATGATATATTCCAAGAAGCCATTAATATTACAATTAGAATTAAGCAGTATGTGTAATGCATTATGCTTAGGCTGTCAGCGTGTCGATCCAAATACATTTAACAGTGTGCATCCAGATATCCCTAAAAAGGAAATGATATCAGTTGATACAATACACAAATTAATGAATAGCCCAGCAATGGCTAGTATAGAGGAAATACAATTTTGTGGAACAATAGACGAGCCACTAATGCATCCAAATTTTATGGAAATACTAGATGTTATGTATGAAGCGAATCCAGAACTAGACATAGAAATACATACAAATGCAAGTTTAAGGACAACTGAATTTTGGAGAGACCTAGCACATAAGTTATCCAAGTTTAAGAAACATAAAGTATTATTTGGCATAGATGGGTTAGTTGACACACATGAAATATATAGACAGCAAACAAATTTTGATCTCATTATTAGAAATGCAGTGCATTTTATACGTGCAGGCGGGAATGCACAATGGCAGTATATTATCTTTCCATGGAATAAACATCAAGTAGAAGAAGCACGTAACATGAGTAATAGTTTAGGATTTAAGGAATTTAAAACTCGTAATGATAGAAGTGGAGTAAGCGAAGAAGGACTTGACTTAGTAAGAGAAATACAACAAAATCCAACAACTAGTAAAGAAGGAACAGATGTGAGTATATACAATGGGTATGCGATTAGTTGTATGAATCACGATGAAGACATGTATCATGTTTCATACGATGGCAGACTTTGGCCTTGTTGCTATTTTGGTAATGTAAAGTATATGGGTCCAAAATTGTATAACGAATTTAAGCAGAGAATATTTGGAGTGTATGGCGAAGATTTTAATTTACTTACCAAACACACAGTAGAAGAAATATTAGATTCAGATTTATATAAAAACGATTTAGTAGAGTCTTGGAATAATCCAATAGGTTGCGGCAGTAAAGATAAAGTAAATCGTTGTGCAATGTCGTGTAGTGTAAAAGCACTTGAAACCAGACCAATTGCAACAGCACATAAAATTACAGAAAACTTTTAAAAAACACTTGACAAGTTGTATAACATAATGTATATTAGTTATATAAATTGAAGTTGGAAAGTAGCATAACGGTAATGCATCACTTTTTGGTAGTGCAGATTATAGGTTCGAATCCTATCTTTCCAGCCACACTGCACCCTTCGTCTATCGGTTAGGACACACGGTTTTCATCCGTGCAAGAGGAGTTCGATTCTCCTAGGGTGTACCAACATTATTCCTTCTTAGCTCAGTTGGTAGAGCAATTGACTGTTAATCAATTTGTCGCTGGTTCGAGCCCAGCAGAAGGAGCCAATAATACGGAAGATTGGCTGAGTGGTCGAAAGCACCGGTTTACTAAACCGACGAAGGGGTAACTCTTCCTAGGGTTCGAATCCCTAATCTTCCGCCAAAGACGTGTTGAGGTTGCTCCTCGACTAGTATGGGTTAGCAAGTCCCATATGATGAGAAGTGGTGTCGCAATCACAACAAAAGGCTCGATGCAAGTATGCCGGCAAGTGTTTGTCGTTAGTGTGGATAGGCGGAGCGAAAGCGTTGAGAACCTCCCACGCATACACATTAATTGCGGGTGTTGTGTAATGGTAAGACCTTAGGTTTCCAACCTAAAGATAGGAGTTCGATTCTCCTCACCCGCTCCAACAACAAGTAACATATGAAAGGTTGACACCTTGTAGTTTTTATGTTATTGTAATTGTAGTAATGCTCTTCGGGTAAATAAAAACATAAGGAATTTAAAATGTCAAGATCGATACAACAATATATATTAAATTGGTGCCTGCATAGGGGTATGTCTTGATGTGACTTTTTAACAAAAGTTATTTTTAGCAAGCCCTGTAGTAGAAATATTACAGGGCTTTTTTATGGGTGTGGTGTTAACGGCAACACGTTGGTCTCCAAAACCAAAGTTTAGGGTTCGAATCCCTACACCTATGCCAATTCGGGACCGTAGCTTAGTGGTAGAGCAAGACGCTCATAACGTCCAGGTCGTTGGTTCGATCCCAACCGGTCCCACCAAATAAACACTTGACAAATGCTTTATAAGTAGTATAATAAGTGCATGTTAGGAGAATATCAGTGTCATTAGAGAAACATCATTGGATGCATGGAATAGATGAATACTTAACACGTATTAATCATGTTCATGCAGAGCAGTATAAAAAATTACAAAAGGCTATTCAGTATGGTGAGCCTTGGCCTATTCGTGACATGATGCTTGAGTTAATCAAAGAAGGGTTTAGTAGTGAAAGCGAAGAACATACTAATCTAATTCTTTCACACTATCTTACAGAGCTAGAAGTAACACCAGAACAGTTACTACGTCTTGTTAATAGACATGTTGACGATGGATTCTTATTAGACACTTATGCATGGTTAGAAAAATATCAAGATCGTGCAGACTTAAACGACCACTTTAGTAGAGGCCAAATTAAAAGTAAACTATGGTTAATGGAAGAACTACGTAATGTAGTAAGCGGCAATGAACTAGGAACAGTAGTATTATATGGTGGATGGTATGCCACAATTGCACATTTCTTCTTTAAGTTTTTTAGCCCATCAAAGTTATACAGTATAGATTTAGATCCTAGCACAGTTGAAATAGCAGATAGTTTTAACAAACGACAAGGCGAGGATAATAATTGGCAATTTAAAGCATTTGCATATGATGTAAATGAACTTAGTTATACTGATAAAGGATTTATTATTCCAGCAGATAGTAGTAAGATGGGAACAACGCAACTATCAATAAAGCCAACAGTAGTAATAAACACAAGTTGTGAACACATGAATGACGATTGGTTTACAAACTTACCAGATGGACAATTTGTAGTATTACAAACAAATGATTATTTTGCCAATGAGCAACATACAAATTGTGTTAATAATGTTAACGAAGCATTATCAAAGTATAAATTTAACGAGGTATATTTTAGCGGTGAACTAGATACACAATTATATAAGAGATTTATGATAATTGGAAAGAAATAATTATAATAGTTGTTAACTCATATTATACCACTTTAAATAAAATTAACTATTGACAAGAACCAAAAAAGATAGTATAGTATAAATTAAATAACAGGAGTGATGATTATGATTACAAGTAGACAAATTGTTGATATTATCCGTAAGGAAAAAAGCAAAACAAATAACGAAGTTATGCGATCTGCATATGATAATATCCTTAATAGAATTGAAGTTATCGAAGACGTAGAGTTACATAACCGATATAGCTCATTTGGTTATGGTCGTGAAGCTGCAGAAAGAATGACAAAGGATGAACTCGAAAAAGTCTTTAAATAATAGTTGGCATCGAGTAATAGTAAGATCCACAGACAAAGATAAGGCAGTAAAATGGCTAGACGACATGAACATTGTGGCTAACTGCCAAGACTTTAATAATGATTATTTTGAGGATAGCTTAAACACTATTCAATTCATATTCATCGAACATGAAGGGTCAGACTTAACATGTGCAACATCTTTTGCTAAACTGTTTGCACTACATAACGAGGTAAGAAGCTATGAGATTTAAAGACTTAGAATTTATAAAAACAACTAATCCTAATGGAATACAAGCACTTATGGATTATGGAATGTATGAATTAAGTGTTATAAAAAGCGACATTTCATATGGCGGTAAAATGGGACTATATGAAATAGGTGTATTCTTTGGAGGCGAGCTAACAGAGTTGCCAGGAATCACAGCAGATGATGACTATGTTGCAGGATATTTAACAGAGTCAGAAGTTGAAACAATCATGCACAAAATGTATTTAATCACTGCAAAAAACCCAGTGAATATACAAGTAAGAAATATGGAGATACAATGAAACAAGAACTTTATCTAGAATACCAAGTTGGAAATAAAACAGCTCGAGTAATGAAACGCAATGATCAATTTGAAGTTGATTTCTTTGATAACAATGAACAAATGGGAACTATAAATTATGCAGATAAAAGTTTGCATTTTGTTGAAGACGCCGCAGAAAATTGGGTAACAGGTGTCATGTCTACTGATACACTAAATAAGTATAGTATTACATAATATAACAATATTGCACACTTATTTAGAGAGTGTAATATAAGGTTCGATATAAGGAGAACTAGATGCAAGACATTATCAAAGATATTAAAAAAACGTCAGAAATAATTAGACGTTGTCAAAGAAATTGGGATCATTCAAAATCAATCCCACGTGAACATATTGAACTATTGGCAGAAGTAGCCAAGAACTCACCCGCTAAACAAGACGAAGCATACTTTGATGTGTATGCAATTACTGATAGAGATTTAATTGAGAAGCTATATGAAAATAGTAATGGGTTTACATCTGGTGCACTTTCAGAAGGCAAACTAGATAACTTTAAAGTTTATCCAAATTCACAAACAAGAGCTAATCTTGTATTTTGTTGGGTATCAAGACAACCAACTACAATGAGAAATTATTACCAAGATGACCACGATCACGATGCATTTGATCCAAGTGACAAAGGTATTGATAATGATAAGACTCCAGGCACACCTAAAGATGCTGGCGAGTGGAGTAGAAACATTGAAAACACTTACACATCAATTGGTATCTCAACAGCATGTGTGGCACAAGCAGCCGCACGTTTAGGATACGTAACTGGATATAATAAGAACACTGGTGAGTTTGATGAAATCATTGAATTGAAAACAAACGAAAGTGTATGGCTACGTTATACATTAAGTATTGGATTTCCAAATGAAGATATTCCACACCATGTAGATGACGAAGGCAGAGAGTTTGGATCATTTTCATTAACTACAGAACGTGATAACCAAGTAGTAGAAGTTACACTTGATAAAGACGGAAATATCAATAAAAATAAAATAGCGTAATACGTTGCTCGCATGGTGGAATTGGTATACACAACAGACTTAAAATCTGTCGCCTAACAGGCTTTCCGGTTCGAGTCCGGATGCGAGCACCAAGAATAAAAAGGGCAGTGTAAAAACTGCCCTTTTTTGTATCTTAAACTAATTGTAATGCTAGTTCAGTTGTTTCATCTACTCGACGAGTCCAACCTCTTCCAAACGTTTCAAAGGTTTTTAATCTTTCATAATAACCTTGTCTTGCTTCTTGGAAGTTTTTAATTGCATTATCTAAACCAACATCTTTTACATATGCATCAACACACTTTAATGTGTTAGGGCCTATGCCTCCATCTACTGTAGTGCCGACCATTTTTTGCAAATACTTTGCTGAACGGCCTGTTCCTGCATTAACACCAAAATCAAATACACACAAATCTAACCCTTTAGGTAAATCATCACCTTTCAGTCTGTCCCAATAATTTTTCTTATATATTGGAGCAACATCTGATACTGTTAAATCACGCATGCTTTTTGTTCCACCCCATTCTTCGTAAACTCGCTTAGTAACTCCTAAGTTAGTTTCGCCTCCTGGGTCTTTAGGATGGTTTACATAACCTCCTTCGTGGTGTAATATAGTTTCTAGACATTTGTCATAGTTTATATGTGCCAATTTTTAATCCTCTTCTCTTTTCCACATTGTCCACACACCCCATACGATTGCCACCCAAGCGGCAATTTTAGCTAATGGTGTAAACATTAGAAATACAACACCTGCAGCGACTAGCATCATGCCATCCCATGTAGTGCGTTCTTTGAAAAGTCCTGTGACTTTATTTTTTAAATAGTTAAACATATTGTTCTCCTTCTTATATACAACAGGTCACATTTCGGCCTGTGTAACGTATTTATGATAAAAAACACACTAAATATACATAATACAAGGAGTAAACACATGGAACTAGTGCATAAGCATATTATATTAAGAATTGAGGCTAAATCACCGCCTGAAGAACAAGAACTAAAAGAGTGGATGGTTGAATTAGTAGATAAAATAGGAATGAAAGTATTAGCAGGTCCTATATCAGCAAACATTGATTATATGCCCGGTAACAATGGACCAACTTGTGTTGTTATTATTGAAACATCACACTTTGCATGTCATGTATGGAATGATGTTGATCCAGCATTAATACAACTAGATGTTTATACTTGTGGTCCGTTTGATCCACATAAAGTTATAGAACATATTCAAGTTTGGGATCCAGTCAAAGTAGAATACAAATACTTAGACAGAGAATTTGGATTAAATGAAATAAGTATTGACAAATAGTCAAATTTACGCTATACTGTAATAACAGCAAGTTTACTATGGAGCGTAAAAATATGACGATGCAATTACTTGGTCCACATATGACCACAACTCAATATAGTCGTAAGAAAAGCAAAAAGGCTATGAGTCCAGCAAAACTAGAAAACCTAAAAGTGCAATGGCGACAACACAACAAAGATTGTCGTAGGCGACATATCCACTCGGCACAGTTTGCAGAGTTTGATGATTATGTTGCATATGTAAGTGGTACATACAAAGCCCCAAAAAGCACAGCAAAGCCTAAAGCATACGAACCTCCTAAATTACTACGTGAAACAAAGCATTACCCTAGTCTTAGCAATAATGTTAGTGGCAATGGCACACGTAAAGAGCCAATGCAATACACAGGCGAACGCAAATTACTAGGTATTGCAACAATGCACAAAAGTAATATGGTTCCTATATTTGAAGATCAGAAAGAGCAAGCTGTTGAAATTGCTCAAATGAGGCGATAAAAATTATGAAGAAATTTGGATTATTTAGATATAAAGTAATGCAATGGCATATGGATGCAAATGAAGAACGTAGACACTTTGGTCAACGTGCTATATCATTTGTTGAATACGTAAGACGCTATAAGTGGTGGCTACGTGATAAGTTTAGAAAGGATCAGAATGGAAAATGAAATAACCGAACAAGAGGTATTAGCACAAGCAATAAAAGAATTCCAAGAAAAAGGTGGAAAGATTACTGTATGCGAGCCAGGTGCTAGAACTGAAGATATTACTGTAGGACAGTGGGGAAAACGTAAGAAAAACAAGAAACGTGGAACAATAAAAACTGATAAATTTGGCTTTGATGATGGAATAAAAGGTTGACAACCAAGACATCTTGTTGTATAATAGTAGTATGTTAAATGAAAGAGAAGATATGAAAAACTACAAGATTATACTTACTGACTGTGATGGCGTTCTACTTGATTGGGAAGGCGCATTCCATAATTGGATGAGTGAACATGGATATATAACAGTTACTAGCGGTATGTATGATATTGGAGAACAATATGGATTGCCAAAAGTTGAAGCTAAAAAACTTATTAAAGTGTTTAATGAAAGTGCTTGGATGGGTTACTTAAAAGCATTCCGTGATGCACGTAGTGGTGTTGCTAAACTTTATGAGAATGGATATCGATTTAAATGTATTACTAGTTTAAGTTTAGATCAAAAAGCAAAACGTTTACGTGCATATAACTTAGATAATGTATTTGGTAAAGGAACATTTAAAGAACTAGTTTGTTTAGATACTGGCGCTGATAAAGATGAAGCACTTGCTGAATACAAAGATAGCGGACTTTGGTGGATTGAAGATAAACTTGAGAACGCAGAGTGTGGATTAAAATTTGGATTGAAACCAATTTTAATTGGACACGAACACACAGAAGGTGTTGACATTAAAGCGGGTGTTACTCGTTTAATGGATTGGACTGCAATTACTAATCACATTCTAGATAACGATAATATTTAACAGCAAGCAAGTTAGGACTTTTTATTTTTAACTCTGTTAAATATTATACTATATTATCGTCACCGTATATGTCTAGAACTGCACTTACCGCCGGATGTCTTTCAACTTCATTCTTAGTAAATTTGACCACGTCGATCATTTTACTATTGCGGGTTTGCAACAATTCTACAAAATCTTTAAGACCGTTGTTTTCAAATCCACGGTCATGTTGGTTTAAGTCTCCTGTAACTACTATTTTACTATTGTTACCGATGCGGGTTAATAACATTTTCATTTGACTTGGAGTAGCGTTTTGCATTTCGTCTGCAACGATCCAAGCGTTTTTAAATGTTCTACCACGCATGTAGGCTAGTGGTGCGATTTCAATAACATTTTCTTCTATCATGTTTTCGATTTCTTTTGGACTCCAGTATTCTTCCATTACGTCGAATATAGGTCTAGTCCATGGCGCCATTTTTTCTACTAACGTTCCAGGTAGGAAACCATGCTGTTCATCAACTGATACAGCTGGTCGTGTAATAACAATTTTGTCGCATTGTTTATTGTTCATTGCGTCGATGGCTGCTAATACACCAAGCATTGTTTTACCGGTTCCAGCAGGACCCATTGCAAAGACGATTGCCTTGTTGGCATCATCTAGCATTTCAAGATAATCTTCTTGAAGTAGGTTTTTTGGTATGATTTGAACATGCTTTTGTCTACGTCTGTAGGCACTTACTGATATAACATCATCGGAATAGTTTGAACTTTGATGTTGTTGTTTTTTTGTCTTTCGAGCTCTTTTTGCCATTTTAACTCCTATTATAAGGTTTTTTACATTGGCCTAACTTGCCTGCTCATAAGTATTTAACAAAGAAACAAAACCATTAAATACGTGTTTTACAAAAATAATTACATAACTTGACCTGCAGAACAAAGATAGATAAATAACTATAGTTAAGGAATAAAATATTATGGATCAAAATTACATTATAGATACACTTAAAAACAACATTAATCGTCAAAGTGCGTTAGATACACTTATTGACTTTGAACGTGTGCTAGACAATCAGAACATTTATACCTATGCAAATTGGATAGAAGGTGAAGTTGTTGAAGGACCACACATTGACAAGTATTGGGTTACAGTTACATTAATGTATCCATATGAGAAAATGCCAGACCCAGAAGCATCAAAGCGTTTACTAAAACATGATTGTAAGGTGTTCTATGCAAAAGATACACTAATTTCAGCGGCTAAATTAAAAGACCCAAGTGATAGTGAACCAAGAGATGGAATGGACGGTAAACGCCCAGGACAACATAGAGCTAAAAAAGTTGAAAAACCTATTTGGTTAGTAACACTAGAAGTTCCACGTAAGTTTATGCAAGAACTTGCAACAGCTGATTTAAGCATTGCTAACGATACATTAGATGGCGAAGCAGTAAATACAGCTATGGATGACGGCGCAGGAGATAATGATGCAACAGCACAAATCTAACATTAGCGAAAATATTAAGCATAACGACTTAGCAGGATTAATTAATGCTACGTTTAGTATTGATCAATATAAGTCAAAATTAGGTAATGATGAGAACGTAATTGTAATTGCGTTTATTGTTATGGATATTGAACCAGCACAAGAACTAAGTCAGTTTTTAGAAACTGGACATGATGTAATCGATATTGATGTTAGCACAGGTCCAAATGAAGATGGACATTATTCAGTTTACGTTGAAATTGAAAGAGATAGTCAAGCGTTTAAAAAAGTAAATGAAATAATTGCTGATGTTAGACGTGCAGATACAGAATTAACAAAACTACAGTTTACAAGCTACGAAGATAAAAGTCCAAGAGATTGGAACGAAGATAACTTTATAAAAAATGTTATTACCGATAGTTACACATATGTAATGAAACATAATCCAGAAGCCAAGGCAATATCAGAAAGAATTAACTTTCTTAAGAAGTATTAATTCAGGTAAAAAAGATGTTTACAAAACTCAAAGTTTATATTATAATGTTTACAGCGTTTGCAATGTTTGCCGGTGTGGCTTATTGGTATTATACAGATACACAAAAAGCACTAGCAGTTGCAGCAGGTAACCAAGCTAGACTTGAAACAAGTTTAAGCATACAAAAAGAAACAACAGCAAGTTTGCAAGCAGACATAAAATTAATGACAAAAACAATCAAAGAACTAAACCAAGAATTTGCGTTGAGTAGATTAAATGTTAAAAGAATAGAACAATTATTTACACAAGACGAAGATGGAACTTCACGTGATTTTGGCGAACTAACAATACAACAGCCAGATTATGTCCAAGATAAAATTCAAAAAGGAAACGATGAAGTTTTTAGATGTATTGAATTACTAAGTGGCCAGGAGGCCAAGCAAGGAGAAAAAGAGAATGCAGAATTTATTGATTGCCTCACTAGCAATACTGACACTAAGTAGTTGCACAAGTATACCAAGTATAATAGACATTAATTCTTCTCCTGTAGAAAGACCTCCACTAGTGGTCCCAAACGTAGATGAATTTACTACAAGACCTATTGAATGGACAGTTTTAACACCTGAGAATCAAGAACAAGTATTCCAGGATTTAAAAGACAGAGACATTGATGTGGTACTTTATGCAATCACTGACGATGGGTATAAAAACCTTTCGCTAAATATGGCAGATATTATTAAGTTGGTAAAACAACAAAAAGCAATAATAGCCGCCTACGAAAAGTACACCGATGAAGAAAAAACAGAATAACCCTTGGGATGTTTTAGGCATCCACCCAGATTCAAATGTTGCTGAAGTAAAGAAAGCCTACAAAAGTCTTTCTATGTTACATCATCCAGATAAAGGCGGCAAGATTGCAGACTGGCTAGCAATAGCAGATGCATACGATTCCATTACATCAAAGAATTACATTCCCATAGTCAAATCTACCAACACACAATTGCTTAATCTTAAACTTAGTTTAAAGCAGCAAATACTAGGTGTTGATGATATCATTGCAATAGAAAATGATGATGACGAAATATACATGAACGTTAAGATACCACCTGGAGCTGCATCGGGTGATAAGATACAAGTTACGCAAGATAATAAAAAATATATAATAAATATTAAAGATAAAGCACATTCGGTCTTTACAAGACAAGGTTCTTCGCTTATAATGTATAAGAAGGTATCAGTTATAGAAGCACTAAAGAGAACACCAATACTGATAGAAGGTCCAACAGAAGAATTTATCGAAGTAGACTTGCCAGAAGAAATACAAACAGGAACTATACTAACATTGGCAAATTATGGTTTATACGATAAGAAGAAACGAAAACGAGGGAATTTAAAAATACATATACATGTAGACTTCCCTATTATTACAGACGCTAATTTACAAGAATTTATAACAAGGTTAAAAAATGACTGATATTGAAAAAATTATTATTACAGCAATAGATCTAGCAAAAAGATTTAAACACGAGTATGTTACAATTGAACACCTAACAGCCGTTATATTAGACGACGAAGAAGTTCGTAGCATGTGTTTTGATATACAAGCAGACTTCGAAGGTATACAAGTAGCACTTATACATTACCTTCAACATGACTGTGATGAAATTGCAGTGGCAAACGGAGAAGAACCAGATCCTAAAAAGACACAAATGCTTGAAAGAGTATTTAATAGAGCATTAACACAAGCATTGTTTCAAGGTAAAAAAGCTATTGATCAGTTAGATCTGGTATTAAGTATATTGGGTGAGGATAAAAGCACAAGTTGTTTCTTTGCAGAGAGTTTAGGATTATCAAAGTCAAAAGTATTAGCATGGATGCAGGAAAGTTTTGCAGAGAACTTTAAAACAGATTACGAACAACAGCAAGCACACGAAGAAGCATACTATACGCAGACTAAAAAGAATCAAATGGGTCCACAAACACATGTAGAGGTGTTGCAACAGTTTTGCACTAACCTATGTGAACAACATGCAGATTTTGAAGATGTAATTGGTCGCAGAGAAGAATTAAAAGACCTTGTGCAAACAATTGCACGTAAGAAAAAATCAAACGCTATTTTAGTAGGAGCCAGTGGTGTTGGTAAAACTGCTATTGTGCAAGGGTTATCAAAACTTATTGTAGAAGGACATGTTCCTGATATTATCAAAGGCACCACAGTGTGGGAACTTGATATGACGAAGTTAATTGCAGGCACAAAGTATAGAGGCGACTTTGAAGAACGCATGAAACTGCTAGGCGATGCATTAATGAAATTAGACGATATTATATTATTCATTGATGAGATACACACAGTAATTGGTGCAGGTAGCACTAGTGGTAGCTTAGACGCAGGTAACATGCTCAAACCAGCATTAAGTTCAGGCAAGCTGAAAGTTATTGGTGCAACAACAGATGAAGAATATCGTAAGATATTTGAAAAAGAAAGTGCGTTAGCACGTAGATTTACAAAGTTAAATGTAAAAGAACCAACAGTGCAAGAAGCTAAAGAAGTCTTACGTAATACACTAGACCATTACGAAGCATTTCATGAAGTAGATATTGATATTGCATCGGCAGATTTAGCAGTAGAATTATCAGCACAGTATATCTTTAACAAGAAACTTCCAGACAAAGCATTTGATATTATTGATAGAGCATGTGCATTTAATAGAATATTACCAGAAGAAGAACGTGTAACCACTATTGGCATAAATGAAATTAGAGCTGAGGTTTCTAGACTAACTGGCATACCAAAAGAACACTTAGGCACAGCTGCAGAAGAACAATCAATTAAAAAACATACAGAAGTAAAAGCATTTTTAGAGAACACAGTATTTGGACAACAAGAAGCCATTGATAAAGTATCAAATGCAATTACAGTAAGTTTAGCAGGCCTAAAAGATCCAAACAAACCAGTTGCAAGTTACTTGCTTACAGGACCAACAGGTGTAGGTAAAACAGAACTTGCTAGACGTCTATCACAAGCAATGGGCATGTCAATGGTGCGTTATGATATGGCTGAATATCAAGAACGTCATAGTGTAGCAAAACTAATAGGCTCACCTCCAGGCTATGTAGGACATGGTGATGGTAAAGCAGGTGATGGTTTGCTAATTACACAATTAGAAGATAATCCAAATTGTGTATTGTTACTAGACGAAGTAGAAAAAGGACACCCAGATATTATGAGTGTTATGCTAAGTTTACTAGATGAAGGTATAATTACAAGTAGCTCAGGCAAAAAAGTCAGTGCAAAAAATGCCATCATTATAATGACCAGTAACTTAGGTGCAAAGGATGCCTCTATTAAGAGCATCGGATTTAACGAAGAAACATACAACGATAGTGCGGTAACAGAAGCAATTAATAACTTCTTTGCACCAGAGTTTAGAAATAGACTTGATGGTGTTATAAGATTTAATTCACTACAACCTGAAAATATGCAACGTATTGTTATAAAGTTTTTAAGACAATTAGAAGGATATGTTGAGGGCAGACACATTAAAATTCATTGGAATAAAAATCTTTTAGCTATGTTACAAGATAAAGGATACAGTGCTACAATGGGTGCTCGTCCACTTGCACGTCTCATTAACGAACGTGTTAAACTACCACTAGCAAATTATATGATGGAAAATTTAGAATCAAAAGAGCTTGATATATCGTATGATGAGGTTACAGATAAAGTTAACATTCTGCCATCTAAAGTGATAGCAGCCAATGAACAACCAGCATAAGCAACACAAATATTGGTCACCAGTTAGGAAGTTATATTATAAAAAATATTATAATGTAATAAGAGCTTCCGCTACACCTACACATTCCGCAGTGTCTATACCACTTGAGTTTAAAGGTGAGTATAGAATAGTAGATAGGTATGATGGGATAAAAAAGATTGATGGTGCTACTGCATTTACAAGTGTTGCAAGCATATATACCAATAACCAAGATCTAATTAATTATGTAATGAAAACATATGGAGTTATTGGAATAGAAACTCCATTCAATCAAACACATTTAGATTATCTACTAGATTCCAATAGAGAAATTATATATAGAGACAAAGCATGGTATGATCAATATCATCATAAAGTGCGAGTATTCGAATCATGGCGTAGCAGAGGCCTGCCAAACAGTGCTCAGCCTATAGAAGTTTTAACTATGTGGAAAGAGTTATTTCAACGTAAAGATTCACGTTGGTCGGGACAAGATAGACAATTAAGAACTTCTTGGTCACATTCACGTTATTTTTCATATCCTACAGTATATACTAACAATGAAGCATCAATAATGCTACTTAAAATGACATATAACTCATTATTAAACATACATGTTGAAACTGTAGTCACGCCAGATTTCTTAAAGTAGATAAATACAAGTATATATTTACATATACAAATACTGAATAGAGAGATAAAATGGCTAACACACAAATAGTATTAACAAATAAACCAGAGCTTACTTATACAAGTGATAAGGTAAAGGGTGATGGCTACTATGGATATGCAGACGGACTGCATACTATGAGCTTTCATTTTAAGAATTTCGTAGGAAGAATTTGGGTTCATGCAACACTTGTTGATGATCCAGCAGAAACAGATTGGTTTCCAATTAGTTTAGATACAAATACAGATTACTACCAATACACCACACAAACAAGTGGAACAGTAGGAACAACATTCCAAGGAAATTTTGTTTGGCTTAGAGTTAAAATAGACAGAGATTACATAGGCGATGCAACGTATGTTTCATCAACACATGGATTGTTTGATAAAGCCGTATTGTTAATTTAGTATAAATATATAAAAGCAAGGAGAATATACAGTGCCAATAAAAGCGTTTAGTGGAAGTATTAGTTCATTACCATTACCAGAGGTTGTCCTAAGTGATGATATTCTGGATGGTGAAATTCTAGTTTATAACAAATCTTTAAAAGTATTTGAAAATAATTTAGCAGCTGATAAGGCCACAGGTAAATTATTTGTTACCGGTGCAGTAAGCACAGGTGGAAATAGTGTTGTATCTTCTGTTGCTAACAAAGATATAAAATTAAAAGGATTAACAGCAGGTAACATGGTTACTATTACTGATAGCGTAGATGGTAACAGTCTAGTCATTGGTATTAACTCAGCTATAGCAAATGCAACAGCAGGCTTTACAGGTGAATTAAAAACAAGTGATGTAATAGTTGTTCCAGATGCAGTAACAGTTGAGTATAAGTTTTACAAAGTTAACAACGGACAAGAACTGGAATTAAACGGAAACTTTACAATTGTATACAGAAATGGACGTAGATTAAGTCCAGACGAATATTCATTTACTGTAAACAACACTGCAATCTTTTATGAGATATTAGAAGGCGACGAATTACATATAGATACAATAACTGGTGAAACAGATAATAAACTAATTCACAGTAAACGAGTTACAGCAACAACAGTATTAGCATATGAATTCCAAGACCAAGTAAACAATTTAATAACAATAAACAATCACTTTTTAGAAGTTTTTGTAAATAGAATAAAAGTTCATCAACGTGACTATGCTGTTCAAGAGAACAAAGTAGTATTTGCTGCAGGCTCTATTGTTGAGCAAGATGAGTTAGAGATAATTACACTAGGAGACATTTAATGCCAAATACAAGAACGACACATATTAAATCAGGCGCAACTGCAGATTTTAAATTAGAATATGATACAATATATGTTTATGATGAAATAAACAACCAGCTTACAACAGTTGCTACATTAGGCGATGTGCAAGCAAATCAATATGTATTTTTTGGAACAAAAAGTGATCGAAGAATTGACGCAGCTGAAAAGAATTTAAGTCTCCTAATTCATAAGCTAGAGCAACTTACAACTGATGACATTCCACAAGGTTCAACTAATACTTACTTGTTAAACAATGGTGTATCAAGTCAAGCAGTAGCAGTTGATGCCGTTAACTTAGATGCAAGTGGATCAAAAATATTCAAACAGTTTGCAAGCAACAGATTAGAATTTAAAACAGTAAAAGCAGCATCAGGTGTTACACTAACTGAAGATGCTACAAGCGTTACAGTTGGATTAGACGCAAATGCAAATGCAAACAGTTCAAGTTGGACAGCAAAGATTAACTTTGATGGTGGAGGCGACCCAACTACAGTTGAAGACTTACCGGCAGGTGTTACAGCAAACGTAAGTGGAAGTGCAATTACATTTACACATGGTTATGCAAGAAGTGTTAAGAGTGTTGTATACATGGGTTATGATGCAAATACAGACGAATATCGTATGAGATTCCCTACATCAACATATATTGTTAAAACAACTCCAGCTACACTAACAACAGAGTTTACTATTAATGTAAACACAGCGGCAACCGGTGCAGATGCTAATGGACATGCGTTGATGAATGTGGTGATGTAACATGGCAATTGTTATCGATGCGCCTAAATTACTGCCCATAAGGATAACAGCTTTAACGCCGAAAGACGTTAAAAACGATTACGTTTATACCTATAATGCAGAGATTGATGTAACAGCACAGTTACACAGCGGAACCACAGGTTTCGTTGCAAAACAATATGACGGTAGAGATGTAAAAGTAGGCGACTATATTGCTACTACTTCTCAAGGCAGAATACTAAAAATCTCATCTATTACTAATACAGGACCAACACGGGTTGTATGTGTGTTAATGGATGAAGACCAAATGAACGCCAGTGTAGATCCTACACAGTTTGGCGAAAGTTCAATTGATAAAGATGACGGTATATTATTTGCTATCAAAGAAGGCAAACCATTTATATTTCCATTGCCAGGTGTATTACCAGGCGGACTAACAAAAGATTTTGCAACACAAATATTCTCACGTTTTAACTACGTATCAAAAGCAAGAAATATTAATGTTGAACAACAGATACACACATTTGAACTTGGTGAAACAGTATTACTAACAGACAGCGGATGGATTGCAGCTACAACTAACCCAACTGGTGTTGTTGTAAAAGCAGATGACGATAGCTTTGGTGTAAGATTATTTGGTGACAAAACAGCAGTATCACTTCCAGGTGATGTAGGTGATGTTTACTATTGGGATGACATTGATAGAATGTTAACCAAAACACCAAGCAGTGCAAACGCAGTAAAATTATTTCAAAAAATAGATTCAGATGAAGCACTACTATTAGGTGATGTCAGAGGCACCGGAGGCGGTGGTGGTGGAGGCGGTGCGTTCAGCGGCGCATTTAACGACCTTACAAATGTGCCTAGCACACTTGCAGGATATGGAATTACAGACGCAGTATTAACACCAGCAAATTATACAGATTTAACAAACAAACCAAGCATACCAACTGACGTTAGTGACTTAACAGACACAACTAACTTATTAAGCAGTGGCGGAGCGTTTGATGGTGATTACAATAACCTAACAAACAAGCCAGTATTGTTCAGTGGAAACTGGAGTGATATCACAGGCACACCAGCTCTATTCAGCGGTAATTACAACGATCTTTATAATAAGCCAACTATACCAGCTGACCTTGGCGATCTCACAAATAACGCAGGATATTTAAAGACCATAACAAGTTCTCACATTGTTACAGCATTGGGTTACACACCACAGAATGCCGCAACAGCATTTGGTGGAAGTTATACAGACTTAACAAACAAACCAACAGACATAAGCGACTTTACTGATAACAATGGATTGCTAGGCGGTGGCGGCGGTGCAACTACACTAGGTGCTTTAACAGATGTAGATACAAGTGGCGCAACAGCAGGTCAAGTATTAAAGTTCGATGGCACAGAATGGGTAGCAGCTGCAGATGCAACCACAGGCGGTGGTGGAACTGATGCAGACACATTAGATGGATTTGATAGTTCTTATTATTTAGACTATGCTAACTTAACAAACAAACCAACATTATTTGATGGACAATATTCAAGTCTAACAGGCTTACCAACTATTCCAAGTGCATACACAAATGCAGATGTTGATGCACACTTAAACCAAACTAACCCAACAAGTGGATATGTTCTTTCATGGAATGGATCAGATTACACGTGGGTTGCAAACGCCGGTGGTGGAGGTGGCGGTGCTACAGCATTAAGTGGGCTAACTGACGTAGTAAGCACAGCACCTACAAACGGTCAAGTTCTTAAATGGGATAACGCAAACAACACATGGGCACCAGCAGATGATGCCACAGCAGGTATTGGTGGTAGTAGTTATGCAACAGAATCATATGTAGATCAAAAATTAGTAGAACGTGGTAATCACTTTAGCGGTGACTACAACGACTTAACTAATTCACCTACGTTGTTCAGTGGAAACTTTACAGACCTAAATGGTAAACCAACTACAATAGCTGGATATGGAATTACAGACGTTCCACAAAGTTTAATAGACCTTGCTATTGCAGATGGTAATGCCGGACAAGTATTAACAACAGATGGAGCAGGCAACTTTACATTTACAAGTGCAGGCGCATTTAATGGCGATTATAATTCGCTTATAAACAGACCATCGTTATTCTCAGGCAACTATTTAGACTTATCAAATAAACCATATATTCCAAGTATAGCAGGACTGGCCTCTACTAACTATGTAGACCAAAAAGCAGATTATGGTGGCGATAAAAACTTCTTAAACAACGTAGAGTTTAGAGATAAAATTAAACAAAAAGCCAGCACAGCAGATACTACAGGCGAACGTGAAAGTCTTGTAATGGCAATACAAACAGCAGATGATGTTGAAACAGAAGTGCTATTTTCAGACAACACTAAGATAGAAATAGCAGACGGAACTACAGCAATGGTAGAAATGCACATTGTTGGTTCAAGTTCTATTGGACAATATGGTGTAAAACTACAAGCAATTGTGCATAGAGCAGGAACAAACGTGTTTATTATTGGAAGTCCAGCTAGGGAAACATTAGCAGAATACAGCACATGGACAGCTGATTTAGACGTAAATACCACTAGTTTAAAGGTAACAGTTACAGGATCAGCGGCTACAACCGTAGATTGGACAGTGTTTACCAACATTTTTTCAGTAATTAGATAAATACAATTAGCACATTAGAGTGCAGAAAATAAAACATTTTTAGGAGAAATTAAAATGGCAACAAGAAACCCAGCAAACGTAATCGAGTTCGGCAAATGGAACTACGGCGCAACAATGACAGACTTTACAGTAGTAGCAGACGCTGATATTTCAGCAGAAGTTAACCCTGGTGAAGAAATGGAAAAAGTAATGGAGACTATGTCTCAACACGGAACTTGGATGGGCTTATCAGCACATTCAGTTGGTGGAACAACTTTTACTGTAACTATGGAAGGTTCTTCATGGGCAGACGCAGCAGCAGTTCAAGTAGCTCTTAGAGCACTTGGCGGAAACTTTGCAACAGCAACAGTATCGTAATTACTAGCTAACTAGTTATTATAAAGGAAAGCCCAATCTTAGTATTGGGTTTTTTCTTGACTAAATTATATACGTCATAAATACATATATAAGAATCAGGAGTTAAACATGGCAGCAAGAAGAAAAACTACAGACCTAAATGAAGATGGTGTAGTAAGTTTATTTGAATCATTCCCATATTGGTTTGACAGATTACGTTTATTTCCACGTGCATTTATTTCAGTATATATTTATTTGCTTTATGATGTATGTCAGTGGTTCATGTCATTGCCAGATCCTAACACACAACAAGCAGGTTTAGTATCTGTTATAGTTGGTGCAGGTGCAGCTTGGTTTGGCCTTTACGTAAGTAGCGGTAAATCAGATAGATAACATTGGAGAATCATTATGAAAACAGTAGCCGAAGAAATTAGAGAGTTTGCAGATAGATTGGCACAGATCAATCCCGAAGTTCAGGAAGCTGAGCATGATAGAGAATATTATAGAGATCTAGACAAAGGTCAACTTAATCATACTAAATCAATGTTAATGAAAACTGCAGGTCAGTTAGAAGTAGCAATTAATCAAAGATCAAAATTTAGTAGAGAATTAATGACTAATGGCAACAGAGCCGGTACAGGAGATCTGTATAACATGTTAGACAAACTCAACAAATTAATTGAAGAGTGGGACGAACAAACAGAATTATATGGAATGTAAAAATGATTAAGAATTTAAAAGATTTAATAATTGTAGCATTAGTAATTGGTGTATTATCATTACTAGGATTAATAATTGTAGGTGACTACTATGTTGCATTACAAGAAAATAGACCAGTAGACGAAAGCGTTATTACACTAATGAAAATGGCACTTACAGGATTAATAGGCATTATTGCAGGCTACATAGGAAGTAAATAATATGTTCCAACATCACATTATATTAGCAACACCAGAAGTAATGGAATCAGAACTTGTTCACAAGTGGTATGATTTTGTAAAAACTTATGGTCCAGAAGGAATTGTATCTCCGTATACAACTGTTGATGGCGATGTTGCAATAGAATATGGAACACGTGAAAGCGACATGCCACACTGTTATATTATTCCTCTACATAGAGATTTAACTACAGACGAAACACAATTTATTGTAGCAACATGGGAACATATATACCCAGAAGATTTTGATATTGAAATTTCAAATCAATATGATATTTCACGTAGTTATGAATATGACATCAATGAAGAATTTGAAACTCGTGCAAGACACGATATGAAAAAATGGCATCATAATCGTTGGGTTACAGAAATGTCACATACTGGCTGGAGTTGGGGAACTTCATTTAGTGAATCAAAGAAAACACACCCAGCATTGCGTGATTGGGATAGCCTTCCAGAATCACATAGACGCAGTCCAGATTTCAATCAAAAAGAAATTACTGAATGGCTACGCAACCTAATTTAGGTTGACATCACACACTTACCGTTATATAATAAACACTATTAACCTATAGGAGACTCTGAATGAGCAAAGCATTGATACTTCTTTCTAGCAATAAGAACGAAGTTAAAAAGTTAGGTCTGGCAAAACATGCCGCACTAATTGACAAAGACGTAGATGTTGCATTTGCAAACAAAGACTACGACTACATTACACTAATTAATAAAGCACCAACAACACCACAAGAAGCACGTGACATTGGTGGGAATATGTTTAAGAAATATAAATCAAAAGCAACAGAAATTGTTTTTAATCTTCCTAGACTAGCTGATGTTAAAGAAGGTGCAGCATTGGCATCATACGAATTTACCAAATATAAAACAAAGCCTGAAGAAAACACACTACAAGTAGAAGATGCAGGCATTAGTGCAAGTGTTCATTTTGCACGTGATTTAGTTACAGAGCCAGGCAATGCATTATATCCTGAAGAATACGCACACCGTATTAATGAAACACTCACACCACATGGTGTTAGAGTGCGTGTAATTTATCAACGTGAACTAGAACGCATCGGCATGGATATGCTGTTAAGTGTTGGACTAGGTAGTGAGAATAACAGTGCTGTGGTTATAATGGAATGGATGCATGGACTTGAAGGTGAACAACCAATTGCATTAGTAGGTAAAGGTGTTACATTTGACACAGGTGGTATTAGTTTAAAACCAGGTCGTAACATGGGCGATATGAAATATGACATGGGCGGTAGTGCCGCAGTTGTAGGAGCCATGCATGCTATTGCTGATAAAAAACTAAAGAAAAACGTAGTTGGTATTGTAGGACTAGTAGAGAACATGCCAGATGGTAAAGCAATTAAACCAGGTGATGTTGTTAGATCACTAAGTGGACAATATGTTGAAAACTTAAACACTGATGCAGAAGGCAGACTTGTGCTTGGTGATATTTTAACATATGTGCAAAGTGAATACAATCCAGGTGCTATTATTGACCTTGCTACACTAACAGGAGCCATTGTTGCAACACTAGGCAATGAAATGGCAGGATTGTTTACTAACAGTGATGGATTAGAAAAAGCAATTATTGAAAATGGTGAGCTAGGTGGAGAAGGTTACTTCCGTATGCCAATGGGTAAAAACTGGGCTAAGATGATCGAATCACCTATCGCTGATTTCCAAAACATTGGTGGTCCATATGGTGGCTCAACTACTGCCGCTGAATTCTTATACAAGTTTGTAGACAAGAAAACAGCATGGGCTCATTTAGATATTGCAGGTATGTGTTGGTCTAAAAGTGGAAATGCAACAACACCAAAAGGCGCAGTCGGCTTCGGCGTAAAAACATTATTCAACTTTGTAGACAACACAGAGAGTTATCAGTGGTTTGCAGTAGAAGAAAAAATGTCATACTAAAGGTTGACAACCAAGACATCTTATTGTATATTGTATGTATAGGTTGTTAATAAAGGACTGGTAATGGATATCGTATATAACAAAAACTATAATTTTAAAATTAATGCAACGTTTGGAGATCTTCCTATTTCAGTATTAGAAGAAGTTCTCAAAGATGGACGTTTAGCAAGTCACTTTTTAGAACGTCAGTTGGAAGTATGGTTTCCAGAACTTACATTTGTAAATGCAAAAGGTTACGATCATGTTCGTAAAGGATCTGATATTTTGTATGACCAAAAATGTTTTACAAAAGGTGGACTTGGGTTTGCACCAAGTAAGATGTTAGGTGCAGGTCGTAAAATTAATATAGAAGAAGCACATGCACACGCAAATACAATTGATTACATTGCATGTGATATTACTGAATTTCCTAAAGTAGTTGTTCGCTTTGTAAAAGGAAGTGAACTTGTTAATAATTATCCAACATGTAAAGTTAAATATAATCAACGAGAGGAATTCTTTGCTTAATATAATACACAATCAAGACTGTATAGAAGGTATGTTATCACTGCCAGCAGGCAGTGTTGATGTGGTAGTTACATCACCACCATATAACTTGGATATAAAATATGGAACATACAAAGATGACTTGCCACGTGATAGTTATCTCAAATGGTTAGATGATGTATTTGCAGGTGTAAAGCATTGTCTTAAAGATAATGGGCATTTCTTTCTTAATGTAGGGTATTCAAATATTGATCCATGGGTTGGTATGGACGTAGGTAATGTTGCTCGTAAGCATTTTGTTTTACAAAATAACTTTACATGGGTTAAAAGCATTTATGTAGATGGTAAAACAAGTGGACACTTTAAGCCAATAAACAGCAAAAGGTTTAGTAATCCAACATGGGAGCACTTGTTTCACTTTACAAAAGATGGTGCAGTAGAATGCGATAAACTAGCAATTGGTGTTCCATATGAATGGGATTGTAATATTGATAACAGTGGCAGAATGCGTGGACGTCTAGTTAAAAAGATGGGCTTTGATAACTTTAAGCACTTTGAAAAAACAGCAACAGCAGAACAAATTAATGAACTACAAGTTGCACTGGCTGAAAAATTAGCAAATACACCAGAGCGTCCTACTACAAGAGATAGAGGAAATACTTGGTATATTCCATATGATACTATTGCTACTCGAGATAAACGTGGTAAACATCCGGCAACATTTCCAGTTGCATTAGTAGAGCAATGTATACAATTTACTGGTATCAAAGATGGTGTATTACTTGATCCATTTATGGGTTCTGGCACATCAGCAATAGCATCAATAAATCAACAGTTTGATTATATAGGATATGACATAGATGTAGACTATATTGAATTTGCAAAACAACGAATAGATGCACAAGTTAAAGACATAAATCAACCAAAATATCAGCTATTTGATGCAGCTTTATAATAAATTAATTTAAAAAAACTTACAAACCCTTGTTACGCAAGGGTTTTTTCTTGACTAAAAAGGTTGACAACCAAGACATCTTACTGTATACTATAAGTATATAAACAATAAAGGAATGAACTAAATGGCATATGTATCACAAGCAGACAAAAAAGAACTTGCACCAGCTATTAAAGATGTATTGAAAAAATACAAAATGAAAGCCAGCATTAGTGTTAACAATCATTCAACACTAGCAGTTAACATCAAAGAAGGTGCAATTGACTTTACAGACAATTTTACACATGGAGATGGTTATATCCAAGTTAACGAATATTGGATTAATGATCATTGGGCAGGTGTTAAGCGTGATTTCTTTAACGAACTACTAGCGGCAATGAAAGGCCCAAAGTATTTTAATGATGATGATGCAATGACTGATTACTTTAGTCGTTCACACTATACTAGCATTAATGTTGGTAAGTGGAATAAGCCTTACAATTACACAGGAGCGTAATATGAAAAAGTTTACAATATTAATGAGTGTGTTTTGTTTAACAATTATCGGAGGTTCAGTGTTTGCTGATGAAAATAATCCGCCAGTAAAGATGAGCAAGAGTGAAATTTGTCATGCTACAGATAGTTCATCATACAAACGCACAAAAAACTTTACTGCATTTGATACATTAGAAGACTGTTTAGGTAATAGCGAAAAAGCACGTTTACCTAAAAACTATACACGAAAAGAAAGTTAATATGAAGTTTACTGCAATTCTATTATCAACATTGTTGTCAGCAACACTTTCACATGCCGATGTTCTTAAAGAACACGTAATATCAACCGAAAAAATATTCAATATAGGGTCTGATATTATAGGCACCAATAATAAAAAAACCTTAGCAGAAGATTTTTACTATTTCAAAGCGAACGAAAATTTAAATATTCATATTGATGTTCATTCAGATGACCTCCCTCTGATAGGTTTTGGGTTTAAAAACAATATCGAGTTTACTGAACTTAGAGCTGAGTCATTAAAGTCTTTTCTTCTTGATAATTTTAAAGATAATATTAATAGCATAACAATTTCAGGAAAAGGTGAATTTAATCCTATATGTCAAGATTATACTCCAGAATGTCGTTCTAAAAATCGTAGGGCAGTAATACAAATTTACAGAAAGGATAGGGGAGATATTAAAATGCCAGTGAAAGTTGCACCTGTAACAATTAGAAAAAACCAACCAAGAAAACTAAATGTCCCCCATATGATAGTTAGATGTGGCATGTATGTAAACGCAATGATTTTTGATGAAAGTGGTCCAAAATTACAAGATTTTTTAACTTCACAATTACGTGAAATGGGCGTAGGCAGAGATCATGAAGTTCAGATAAGAAAAGGAATGAGAAAAATTATTAAACAATCAGGGGTTACATTTATTGAGCAAATGAACTTCCTATTTAACGATTGTAAAGCATTAGGATTAACAAAATAAATGACAAATAAAATTAAAGATCAACTATTCCTAGAAGCCTGTTTTTATATTAAGATGGGCGTTCTAGTTGATGTAGAAGATGCAAGTG
>Ga0209092_10000168_pt1 | contig 61104 bp, 39 predicted proteins | sample FraStrMetagenome_FD_187446 | JGI IMG/M metagenome (GOLD analysis project Ga0209092, IMG submission 187446) | Marine eukaryotic phytoplankton communities from Arctic Ocean - Fram Strait ARC3M Metagenome (SPAdes) (version 2) | ecosystem: Environmental > Aquatic > Marine > Oceanic | place: Fram...
TTTTATGTAATTTTTTTAATCGTCTACGATTGTAGTTAGGACAAATATATACAATAGCCTGGTTGTTACCTAGTGGCTCAATCTCTCCAGACCATTGTATAATTTTTATTTCGCCTTTTTTGTGAGCAGCTCCGCTCCACGGACAAACTGGTTTAATATGTTGGAAATATGTTTCCCAATTAACCTCTTGACTTTTTCTTACCACGACTCTTTTTACCTCTAGAGCCCTCGGTTGTAGCTTTTTCTTGTAATGCAGCCCAAAGAGTTTCTTTGATCGATTCAAGTGCCATTGCATTATCACCACCGTCTACAGCAGGATATGGTTTCTTTGATTTGTTCAGATCGTTGCCGTCTGGAATAACAGCACTTACGTCACTGTATTCTTCTTCTGGTGAATTATCCCATTCATCAATTGACTCATCAGCTGCACATGATTCGCATCCACAATCTTCGCCGCACGGTGCATCTTCTTCGCCGCCCATTAGTGATATCATTGATTTCATATCATCGTGACCATCGTGTGCATGATCATGCGGAGTAGGTAGCTGCTTACTTGGCGGCATTGGGATATCTGCTACTGGACCTGCTTGTGGCATTCCTGCATTTTGTAATAGTTTGACTAACTCAGCAACTTCAGTTGCATCGTTGCCGTTCATCGAAATGTTCATCGAAGCTTCATTCATTGCTTTTGTCATAATATTTTCCTTATGTAGTTTTATTAGCTGCGTCAGTTATTGCAGTCTGCAGTGCTTTAATAGTATTAGGCCCAACTTGTCCGTCAACAGTTAATCCGTTTGCTTTTTGAAAATCTTGTACAGCTTTAAATGTGCCGGCACCGTACTTTCCATCGAGCCCGTTTGGATCAAAGCCTAAACGTGAAAGCGCAGTTTGCACTTGTTTAACACTATCCATTGGTCGTTTGCCACCAGCATTATAATCTCTCATTAAACTTGCTGACGTAATTTGTCCTAATTTTCTAGCTAATGGCGAAATTACTGGTCGGTTTCCTGTTAGTCCGCCATCATCTGTTGCATCACCTGGTTCAGATGATGATCTAGGAATTCCTTGTGCTGTATCTGTTGCAGAAAGTTCGTCTTGTGCTGCAACTGGTTTTGGTTGATCAACTGGTGTAAGTGTTCCTGGATGTACAAAAAATTGTTGATCGGTTCCATCAGCGTCTTTAACTTCGGCCTCTATACCGTCAATAGTAATTATGTCGCCGTCTTTTAAATTATCTGCGTTATATGCATCATTGAGCGTGTCAAAAGTTTTGTTTGGTTCTTGTGCTGCTGGTCGTGTTGGTTCACGATTTGGTTCTTGACCACCTCTAGTTCCATCATCTGGGCCTGCGGTTGATTCTGGATCTGCATCTGGTGAAGTCTGTGGTCTAAGTTCATCCGCAGTTCCTGTTGCCGGTACCGGTTGTTCTAATGCAGCAATATCTTCTGGAGTTAACGGTTCGCCTATTATTCCTTTATCTAACCCACGCTTTTCTAATTCTGCTTGAATTTCAGCTGTAATTTTTGGAGTATCATCTGCTGGTCGATTGTTAGGTCTTGTTGTTGGTCCTGTTGATTCTGGATCTGCATCTGGATTTTCTTTATCCCAAGCTTCTTGATCTGATTTTAATTCAGCTAATCCTCTATCTAAACGTGCCTGCGCACCTACAAAGCCTGCGTCAACTTGTTGCCTTGCATTTATAATACCATAAGGATCACCCTCATCATTCTCAGTTGGTCTCGGAGTAGTGTCACTATTAGCCTTAGTACCTGCTTGCGCATCTGTTCCTGTTTGTGCTGTATCTGTTGCAGAAAGTTCGTCTTGTGCTGCAACTGCTGCTTTCTCTATATTTGCTTCAACCTCTGGAGTCACGTCACCTAAGAGATTGTCAACAGCGGCATTAACAGATTCGTCATCTAGGCCTACTAGACCTTTAACCCAATCAACAAATCCCTCTTCTAGTTTTTCACTTTTTCTTACTTCCACCTCAGTGTACAAATTAGTTAAATTAATAAATTTCTTTATGTCGTCGTTCATTTTGTTTTACCTGACGAAACGCTTTCTATAGGATCGATAGTACGTTCTTTGCGAGCTGTTTCTAATTCTTTTAGTAAGTTCATTACGTGTCCATCACCTACTGATTCCTGTGCGCTTTCGCCGCCCATATCTTCAGTATTTAATAATGATTCATATGCCTTATTGTCTTCTATTGCATCTTGTTCTGTTTGCTTATCAACTGGATCTTCGTCTCCACGTACAATAAGATGTCCTTGTTCTGCGCAACAACTTAGTTCTTGGGCAAGCACTTGGCTAGTTGTAGGATATTTTACTTCTATTTCGTAATGTGTAACTTCCATATTTTGCAATGATGGGAAATCCATAGGCTTTTGACTAATTGGAGTTGTTTTTCCTGCACTAACATTTAACACTTCGTATCGTGATAAGATAGCTTTCATATTGTCTGCAAATTTCTCTGGAAGTTCTCCAGCAACTCGTACTTTAAATTTGTAAGTTTTTGTAGACTCTGTTAAAAATTCATTAAATGTTTTCATATTACGGTTCCCTGTTACTGTTATTTATCCATGTTTTTAAGTTTTTCAATTAAACTATTACGATCTGTTACTACATACCCATCACCGTTTACTATATTGCCATCTGGATTTGAATTTGCTTTTTGGTCAATTGCTTGTTTTTTAAGTTGTAGCTCAACCATTTTTAGTTTGTTATTAATTTTTGCAACTTTGGCATCTAATCCTGTTTTAAGCATGCCGCCGGCAACCTCAAAAACTCTACTAGCATATCGACTTTCGACATTCATTCCTAAGTCCATTAAATCATCATATGATGCTAACGCTTTATCAGCGATTTCATTTAGCTCATTATCTGCTAAATTCCCTAACCCTTTTACTCTAGGTAATGCACTTGCAATTTTATCAAACTCGGCAATATCGCGCATAGTTTCGCGTGATTCTATTGCAACACTTTCTGCCTTTGTTTTCTTTTGTTCTACTTTTGCATCATCAACTATTTCTTTCGAATCAGGTAAATTTAAAAGTTCTTCTAATTTTTTAGTCATTATGATCTTCCATTAACTGCTTATATTATTTATACTATAAACACCGGCATTAGAAATTATATCCTAAGTCATTGATATCATTGATATATTTTTGTGCTATAATATTTTTAGTTTTATTTGTATAATACGATTGATAATCGCGCTGTCTATTAGAAGCATTTAACGTTTTTAAAGATACAAAGCAATTAAATGTTTGCTGTATTTTAATAAAGTCTGATTCTATGTTTTCTAGTCTTAGAATAAAGTCAACTCCCTGTATCAATTCAGTTTGTAGTGGCGGTGTGCTAGTTTCTACAAAGTACTCAAATCCTTTGTTCCATTCGTCTATAGCATGCTGATTACGATCGTTTGCCCACTTACCTTTATTTTTAAATTCATTTGATAATCTGCGCAATGCACGGTCTCTTTTAAAAAAGTACCAGCTTACTATATAGTCCCAGGGATTTCTAACAACAGCAAAACTAAAACTAATAGGTAAGTTATCTCGCTGTTGTATTTTATCTAATGACCAATGCTTTGCAGATTTTACAGGTACGCTATCAGTATTATTTACAAGCCATTGTTGTATACTTGTTCCGCCTGTTTTTGGAACGTGTACAAATAGAGCTCTTGAAGAGGCACTGTAAACTGCCATTATCGATTGCCGCTATGGAAAATATCGTGTTCAGTTACAATTCGAAATTTAATTTTATTTTGTTTACAGTATGCATTAGCAGCTTCGAATTTAGCTTGATTAACAACTGCATGTAATTGATTATGTCTGCTGCGGCCTGCTTCTTTTAAACTAGTTTGATTTGATGGCTTTACTTCAATAAGTTCTACTAACTGTTTGCCGTTTTTGTCAGCATATGCAATAAAGAAATCAGGTACATATATAGTATGCTTGCCAGTTAGTGGATTACGATACGGAATACGAATTGCTTCACTTGCCCACTGTGTAACGTTTGCGTTTTCGTCACAGAATTTCATAAATGCAAACTCCCAGCCTGATCGATATGTTGGAACTTTGCCGCCTATGTACTTTCCTGGATTTTTAGGATTAAATTTGCCCTGCGCATACCTAGACATATTTACACTACTACATTACGTTTTTCTAAAGTATTTACTGTAGAGGTATTTCTAAATCCTAGTACACTAGAGTTTAATCTATTATAATTTAATACTTCTGCTACTACTGCACTTAGTTTTGCTTCGTCAAAACCTTTAAGTGTGTCTAATAAAACAAATACTTTAATGTCATCAAGTTTTGCTTGTTGTAATAAGATTGTTCCAGTGCTAATAGCTGCTGCTTTTTCAAATCCTCTTTTTTCAAAAAATCCAATAACTGCATCAACTTCATTAGATGCAAATGATAATTTTTCAGTAAAGTACTTGTTAAAAAAATTCGTAACACCTTTGTCATTTGTCATTACCGGAGTTGGTAAACTACTATTATTCATTTATCGTATTCCTAACTGTTCGTCTAATTTTGCCATCTCTGCTGCATTATTTTTAATTGCTTGGTAGTTTGCTTTAGCTTGAGCTGCTGTTGCGCCAGTTCTAGATTGGTATTCTTTGATTGACTGACGTTGTCTTGCACTATCCAATGCTGCTGGATTATTTCCTAAATTTCTAGTAGCACTAGTTACTGCTGACACAATGCCAACACCGGCTGCTGCTATTAGTAAATCTTTGCTTCCGCCGTTCCCACCGTTTTTTGGAAAAAATGTTTGGGCAACTCCGCCTACGTTAATACCAGTTGCCTGGCCTAATGCACTAGTAAGTATATTAAATCCTTCTTGTCTAATACCTTCTTTAGACAAGCTTCTAACATTGCCTATTAATTGCGCTCCTTGTAGTATAGTAAGGAGTGGATTGTTGTATGCTTCGCCACTAGCAATAAATTCATAAAGGTCTAATGCTCCGCCAATTGTTCCGCCTAATCCTAATTTTCCGCCGCCCTCTAATGATATCGGACTTGGCATTTTATCGTAGTGGTCTTGTCCGAAGCCTATCGGTTCGCCATTTGCTCCTATTGTAATACTACTTTGATTATAAAACACTGCTTCATATGCAATTTGGATACTATTAGCCATAGTTCCTGCACCGTCACTATTGTCGTGATTATCATGACTCCAATTAGTTAAAATTGGATTTACTAAGGTATATGTAGTATATTCACCTCTTGATAGTGTACTTATTTTGATACTCTTAAAAAACGGAACACCAGAGTTATTTACATCCATACCAAATTTGTAATTATTGCGAGATGATCCTTCATATGTGCTGTGCGGAACAACTGCATATGCACGACCGTTATCTTTCTGTTGATTTCCGTCTGCAAAATAATATCTATAATATGCCTGCAATAGTGCAGTAGTAATACCTTCGTTGTCATCGTGTAAATCAATATCAACAGGATCGTAACTAATTGATGTTTGTACATTTTTTACTCTATTGTACTTTTTCTTTGTTTCTACATTAGCTGTAAAGCTAGGCAAGTCTGCACGTTTTACTAACATGCCTATTTCGTTTAGTGTTGATCCGCTGAATAACTTAGGAGCAATCTGTTGTGCTTCATCTGATATTTCAAAGTTAACATGAAAAAGAAATTTTGATTTTGGCGCAAGGGCCATATCTCTATCGACATACAGCCGTGCGGCGTGTTGCCAATCGGCCATATTACCTTTTGGATTTAATAAACCGCTAGATACGTTATCTAATAAACTATTGAACTTACTTGCCATACTAATATTTATCTTTTACAATTAAGTACTAACATAAAGATAAAAGGAGCCGAAGCTCCTTTTATTAGTTAGACTAAATGACCAGTGCTGCTATTATGCGCCGCCGCCTGTTACTGATGTTCCAGTTGAACGTCCAATAGCTGTTCCAATACCTGTACCTTGCGGTGATTGGATAGCATTATCATAACGAATGTTAAGCGTAACACTCACTGGATCAGTTGAGTTAGAATATGCTAAACTATTATAGTTAGCACTTTCACAATAACAACCATACAGTTCGAATGTTTCAAGTACGTTTGGTACATTTGCGCCGTTGCCGCCGTCTAAGATTTCAATACGTGTAACGAATTTATAATCTTGTCCACTTGCTGCACTTGATTGCTCGTAGAAGTCAAATTGTTTCTGTAACTGTTCTCCTACAAGTTTTTGCACATTGTTGTTTACATCTTCACGTAAGTTAAGTACGATCGGTTCCCAAGTATGCTTACCAGCTAGGTAAACTCTTGAGTTGTATACATCAATAGTCATTTGTTCAAAACTTACATTTGGACGAGTTACGTCAATAACTTGTTTTGTAAGTTCTGTAGTCGGTGTTGATACACCAAAGTTTTCCAGTGACACTCGAAAGCGATACTGTAACTTTGGCATTAACAGTCCCTGGTTACTAGCGGAATCACCGCTAGCTAGGGGAACTGTAATTTTACTTAATGTTGAAATAGCCATTTAGTCTGCTCCTGTTCTAATAGTATTTATCGTTTAAAGTCCGGCAATTTCACCGGTGTTTTTCAAACGTAGTGGAATGTAAATAAACTCAACTGCTTTGACAGGTTCAATTGCTATATCTAAGTATAGTTCATTTCTGTCAATTCTACTTGGTGTATTATTTGTTTCGTCACATACAACTAGGTAATCATAAAGACCTCTTTGACCAACTAATTCAAGTAGCAAACTTTCTGCTGCTTGTTTAATCTCGTTACGTGTGATTGTGTCGTTAGGTTCAAAGATGTAAGGTTTAGCAAGTGTGTTTAGCTGACTACGTAAGTAGATAGTTAAACGTGCTACGTTAATACGATCTAATGCACTTGCGCCTCTTGCACGAGTTTTTTGTCCAAAGTTAACAAGTCCAGCACCACTAATAAACGTTATTGGGTTTATGTTGTTACTGTACAATGTATCACGTTGACCTTCGTTAAGTGATACACTTACAAATTCGCCTTCGTTATTAATATAACCAGTTGAACTTGCGTTAGTAATTCCGCCACGTCTTGTGCCTGCTGGTGCAAACCATGGATAACTAACTTGGTCACTTAGTGCAACTGTACGCAACATCATGTGTGAAGCTGGTACTACAACGTTGTTGCCAAAGTTGTCACTGCTAAATCCTGCTGGATAAAATACACCTAAGTATTCATCACGGCTAACAAGACCATCATCATTATCTTCAACTGCTTGGTTAACATTAGTTGCCCATTCGTTAAGTGATGTTGCGTCTGGTGTTAAACGCATTGGTGAGTCGCCTAGGATAAATGCTGTTAAGCCTCTATCAAAGTTTAAGCTAATCATTTCTCCAATTAGTTCTGGATAACCAGGTGTTGCCATCAAGTTAAACAAGCGTGATTCATCATCACGGATTTCATCGTTATTATTAACAACTGCTTGCAGTGATTGAACAACAACTTTACGCTGTGCCTTACGCCCAAAGCTTCCTGTTCCGTCTGCTTGATTGCCTGATTCAGTAACCCATCTATGTGGATAGTAATTTGACATATCTGCGTCACCCATACGTACATTATCTTCAGCTGTATCAACATAGTTGCGCTCAAAACGCTTAACGTTAAATCCGCTTCTACGTAAGTTCCATAGCAACATACCTTTTGGATATAGTGCTGGATCTGGTGCATCTGCATCTAAGAAGTTACTAGTACGTAGTTCTGCAATAGTAGCATCTGTTATAGTAGTTGTTGTTCCGCCTGTTGTACTCCAACGTGCATCAGCAAACAATATACCTTCTTCAGTAGTTTGATCACCTGTGTCAAGTGGTGCTCCCCATTTCTGAGCAACTGTTCCAGCAACATTATCATTAAAGCGATATACTGTTGGATAGTTTTCTAAATCTGCTGTTGATACCCAAATGTCACCTGTTACTAATGCGCCACCTGATGATTGTACTGTTGGCATACTTGCACCAACAATTGGACCATTTGCGTCTGCATCTGTAAAAGCAGTTGCATCATTATATCCAACCCAAGTTGTACCATTATGATACATCATGTCAACTTCGTCAACAACTGAATTGTACCAAAGTTGTCCTTGAGTAGCTAAAGCTGTAGGTGCATTTGCACTTGCAGTGTATGTTAATACACGCCAGTTTGATGCTGTATACTGCTTTGGTGATGAACTAGAATTAGTGCCATCTGTATATGCTAAGTTTGGTGTTGTAGCTGAATTTGTTGCAACAAATGGAGTAAATCCAATATTGTTTAATAAGCTATCAGTGTCTACAAAGTTAATTTCTCCACCTAATGCATGTGAAATTACAATTTTATTTTGTGCGTCAATTGTTGCGCTTACGTTAGTAACACCTGCTGATGTAATTGCATTTGCAATTAATCCAGCGTCTGCACTTGCACTACCTGTTGTTGCAGGTACTGTTACAGTTACAGGAGTACTCATTGTTGCACTACCTTTAACACTTGCTGACATAGTAAATGATTTTGTTACACCGCTTGAGTTTCCTGGCGCTGCTGCTGTTACTACTGCACTGCGAATTGTTGTTGCGCCAACATTCTGTCTACGATAAATTGTAAATGTACCTAATGGTTGGGCATCTGATGCAACATTTGTTTTAGCAAACATTTCGCCTATTGCTAGGTTTGTTCCGCCTGCAGTTGAATCTAGTTTAGCTAATGCTGCTGCATTATTGTCGTACATTCCTGTAGTCTTTTCGTCCCAAAGAAGTGTTTCTGCATTCCATTGGTTAACGCTTAAATTTGCACCACCATTTGGCTTAGTTGTTTTAATCCAAATACTTCCAGTTGGACGTGTTACTGTGTCAGTGGATTTAAATTCTGGTACACTAGTATGTGCAGAAACTTGTACAGCTGGTGGATGATATGTGTTAGCTGTAATTCCTAATAAAGCTAATTTATCAGTGTCGCCACCAATAACAATCGGTCCGCCTGTTACACTATCTTCAGCGCCTGAACTGTCACCATTACTGTAAATTTCTAAAAAGCCATCTACATTTGCTGCGGTAATACCTACTGCTGTTAAGAAAGAAGTAATAGATGATGCAACATCGGTTACTGTATTAGCACCTACTGATATTGCAGTACCGTTAATTGTAATGTCAGCTGCTGGTCCTGTTAGTGTAGGATTAGCATTTGTGCCTTTAACTGTTGGCCAACTTGCTGTCCAGTCGTTGCTTCCAACTTCGACCCAGTTGCCTACCGAATTCTTATACCATGTACGGTTAAGTGTAGTTACTGCAACAATTGCATAATCGCCAATAGCGCCTGTGCTTGCTTTTGGTGCATAGTTTGCACCGTCGTAGTCAACTACACCATCTGTAGTTTCAATTATAATTGGAGTTTTTGTTGTAAATGTTTGGCCGCCAGTTGTTGTTACTGCTGCGCCGTTCCATTGTTGGATACCATATTTTGAACTTGAAGTATCTAACCAGTACGTACCACTTAGTGGATTTGCACTTGGAGCAATGGCAGTTGGTGTTAACTCACCTAAGTCAATATCTGCACGTACTACCCATGCTCTGTTACTAACACCTAGTAAACTATATGCTGCTTGTAAGCCATACTCGTTTAGTTCGCCGCCGTGAATTGGATTATTATTATTATCAATTTGAAATAATGGATCACCAAAAGTGTCCGCTAAGTCTCGTTGTGAAGTAAGCAAGTATGGTTTACCTGCATTAGCTTTTAATGTACCTTGTGCTGTTCCTGTTCCTGCTGCATTAGTTTTATTACCTGCAGAGGCAACAAAAACTATTGGTACTGTACCTGGTTCAGCTGGGGTATAGAAACTTTCGTCTATTACGCTGACTTGTACGCCCGGTGATGTCAATGCCATGTTGTTTCTCCTGTTGGATTGTTATTGTTAGTATTTAGCAGACTACAATAAAAATGTGCTAGTTATAGTGGTATAAAAGGGATCTAAAAGGTGAGGTAAATACAGTATGAGACCTTTATGCAAGTGTTCGCAAAGACCTGCGGCAATAAACTACAAAAAAGACGGAAAAACTTACTATCGCAAATTATGCGAACGGTGTTTACGTAACGGAGTGTATCATGGAGTTCCTAAATGGAAGCAAGCAGGTTATGTTAAAAAAGATACATGCGAAAAATGTAATTATAAAAGTACACATCAAGAACAATTTAATGTGTTTCACGCAGATGGAGATTTAACTAATTCTAGATTTTCTAACTTAAAAACTATATGTGCTAACTGTCAACGTATTATGCAAAAAGAAGGAGTTAAGTGGAAACAGGGAAATTTAATTCCCGACTTCTAAGAAGCTCATTAACTGGTCTAAATTAAACTTTAAATCTCCAAGTGTACCATTGTTGTCAATAGTATAATTTGCCATCCATTGTTCTAAACTCATTGAGTCAGTTGCTTCGGCTTCTAAATGCATACTACGATCAACCCAAATACAGTAATCAAATACACCTGTGTTTTGCATTGCAAAGAATTCACGCTTATTTCTCAGCCCACAATAGATATCGTAAGCTTCAAACATCTCTCTACCTAGAGTTGCTGCATCAGGAACATTATAATCACAAATAGCATTATACCATTCTGCTCTGTGATTATGCCTGTCAGCATAACACTCTTCCTCATTAGCATATCCATACTTGTCCTTTAGATCATTGTATATAAATTGTAGACTACAAAACTTTGAACTGCTTTCAAAAGTATATCCATAGTGATCGCGAAGCATTTCGCATACAGTATCTTTGCCGTGTCGTCCATGTCCAATAACAAGTAGTTTAGGTTTGCTCATTAACTTCTCCTAGTAATAACTTATTATAAACTAAAAACTAGTAAGTGTCAACCTTAATCGTAACCTAAACGTGCAACATTTTTCATTTCTTCTAAGAGTAGTTCTTGAGCACGATATTCATATGCTTCTTCAAAACCATCTTCATGGATATAAATTTCGTTGTTACCCCAAAGTCTTTTAAAATATGAATGGTAGGTTTTTTCGACTTCTATGTCGCTCCAGGATGTATCAATAAGTTTGCCTTTGATAATCCAATTTAGCCGATTGGCTTCTTTACGTACTTCTGGTGAACACATTAGCTTCTCCTTGTTACATATGTATTTACACTATAACAAAATGTTGGCGCTAACGGTGGTGAGCTAAGTCATTGATTTTATTAGATTTTTTTCTCTAATGATTTCAATAGGTTATCCAATAACAAATCCGTATCCAGTACCACCTGCTTGTGCCATTGACACTTCGGCTTCAAGTTTTTCCATTTCTTGCTGTGCTTCTGCTTTTAAACTAGAACCGTTTAAACTTGTGCCGCCTTGTGGGCCAGCAATAGTAGCAAACTTTTCTCTTGCTTCGCCTAGCATATATTTACAACCAGCAAGTGTATAGTCTTTAATCCACTGAATTGCCATATAGTCATTCAATAGTTCTTCGTCTGGACGATGATTATATACATATAACATTAATGTTTCGTTAGCTCTAGGACGTTGAAGTATTGTTAATTTTTTAGCAGTTCTATTCCATTTAAATTCAATGTATGCACCAAACATGCGTCCAACAAGTTCTTGATATTGACTAAACATATCGTACGTTGCAAGACCTCCCATATTACTACTCGATAGCAAATATGTATTAGTGTATGCCATATTAAATGGCTCAAATACACTGCCGCCTTCTCCGCCGCCAGATCGTGATCCAATACTCCTGCGGAATATTTGGCGTACTTCTATTACTTCTTTAGGTAAGACATAATCGTTTTGATCTATTACTGTTGGCATAAACAAATATGATTCTTCTACTGAATTTTCAGTACGAGATCTATACCGCGTTAACGCCTTAGTTAATGCAGTTTCATAATGTATAGGATCGAGTTCAACGTCAATCATGCCTCCGCCAAGGAATGTGTTTACATAATCATATACTTCTTGTTTTTGCGTTGTTGCCATTATTATAACTCCTGTACAAAGTATTTATCGTATCTGTTTCATTACGCTAAATATGTATATGCCAAGATTAAGTTTATATAAACCGCAAAAAGGTAACGATTACAACTTTATAGACAAACAAGTCTATGAGATGTTTACTGTGGGCGGAACAGACATTCATGTACACAAGTACTTAGGAACTGAAAATCCTACTGATGCAGAAGCTACAGCGGACCAGCCGCAATATGATAGTGTAGATACAACCAACATACAAGATTTATTATTTTTAGAAAATAGAGACAGAAAATATGATCCTGATGTATATACAATGCGTGGCATATATAATGTACAAGACATAGATTTCAACCTAAGTCAATTTGGGTTGTTTATGGCAAACGATACACTAATGCTAACAATCCATATTAATAGTAGTGTTAAAACTATTGGTAGGAAAATTATTTCAGGTGACGTAATTGAGTTGCCGCATTTAGCAGACGAATATGCACTAAATGATTATACTGTTGCACTTAAACGTTTTTATGTAGTTGAAGATGTAAACCGTGCAAGTGAAGGGTTTAGTCAAACTTGGTATCCGCACTTATACAGACTTAAATTAAAACAAATTGTTGACAGTCAAGAATTTAAAGAAATACTTGATTTACCTGCAGAGGAAGATGCACCAGGTAGCAACACGTTACGTGATTTGTTATCTACTTACGATAAAGAAATGCAAATTAATACTGCTATAGTAAATCAAGCAGAAGCTGATGCAGCAAAATCAGGTTACGACACAAATCATTATTATAATTTACAACTAGATAAAGACGGTAATACAGAACTTGTCGATACTGATGCTGACAATATTCCCGACACTATGCAAACACCTAATCGTCCAGGATACAACGGATATTTGTTAGGTGACGGAATACCAACTAATGGAGAGGCGTTTGGTTTTGGTATTGCATTTGCAGCAGAACCAGCGACCGGGGATTATTTTTTACGTACAGACTTTGCTCCAAATAGATTATTTAGATATGACGGTGTGCGTTGGGTTAAGCAAGAAGATAATGTACGCATGACAATGACCCAAACAAATGCAAGAGATACACAAAAAGGTGGCTTTGTAAATAATACTACAACTGACACCATCGGTGGTAAAACAACAATTCAAAGACAGAGTCTATCACAAGCACTTAGACCAAAGGCTGACGAATAATGAAATATAGTGATATAAAAATAGTAGAATCTACTTTACTAGAAGGTGCACCTAGATTGTGTGCTGCACTAAGACGAGCCGCAGGTGAAACTCAATTTTACCAAGATATAGCATGGAAAGCAGCACTAAGACATATTGCCCTGTATCCTCAAGACGAAGCAGAACTGCGTAGGTGTGCAAACATGACAGCCGGAGACGGCGGAACTGGGACTGGTAGCGGTGGTGGTGACGGCGGCGGTAATGGTACAGGGACAGGAAATGGTGTTGGCCAAGCTGATGGCACTGGCGGCAAGGGTAATGGCACAGCTGACGGTAATGGCAATGGAGATGCTACTGGTGTAAATCCAGGTGCTCAAGCTGCAAAAGATGCACAAGCTGAAAGAGATGCACAAGCCGCAAGAGATGCACAAGCTAAATTAGATGCAGAAGCAGCCGAAGCAGCAAAAGCAGCCGAAGTAGCTAGACAAGCAGAAGCAGAGACAAAAGCTGCCGAAGCTGCTGCTGAACAAAGAAGAATAGATGCAGAAAAAGCTGAAGCTGCTGCTGAACAAAGAAGAATAGATGCAGAAAAAGCTGAAGCTGCTGCACAAGCTGAAAGAGATGCAAAAGAAGCAGAGGAAGCAGCAGAGGAAGCAGCACGAGAAACTAGAGAAGCAGCCGAAGCAGCCGAAGCAGCCGAAGTAGCTAGACAAGCTAGAGAAGCCGAAGCTGAGAGACGTAGAGAAGCAGTTGAGCGTAGAGAGGCAGCTGAAGCAGCTAGAATAGCAGCAGCAGAGGCAGAAGAGGCAGAAGCTAGAGAAGCGGCGATCAAACAAGCTGAGGCAGAGGAAGCAGCAGCAAAAGCAGCAGAGGAGGCAGCTGAAGCAGCAGCGGAAGCAGCTAGAGAAGCTGAAGAAGCTGAAACATCAGATACAGAAACTGAAGAGCCAAAACCTGCTCCTTCAGTTAACCCAGTTGTACCTAATCCTGACGGTCCTAATGTAGATATTCCATTAATACCATGGGATATGGAGGAATAATGAGATATAAAGATATAAAAATAATAGTACGTGAAGAAAATGCAGAGTTGCCTATAAAAGATGCATATATTGTCCTAGTACGGTTTTCAGATGATTCACAAATACGTATTGGTCCTATTCCGGTAGATGTTCTTACAAGTACTGATTTTAGAGAAAAATTAATAGCTAGACTCAAACGATCGTATAATGATTTAACTGTTTCAAGGTTTTACATCGAAGGTGACCCTGGTACTAACTACCCGTTTAATGTATTAAAGAGAGACGAAATTGCCGATCCCGATGATGTTAATGCTGTACCAGATTTTAGTGACGACGATAGTGAAACATCAGATATTGGCGAAATTGAGCCTCAAGACGGTGACGAAACTTCTAGCGATGACGACAAACAAGAATTTCCTGTAACAGGAGTTGGTACAATCTCATCTGCTGAAGCAGCAGAGCAATATAATTCATACGCAGATAGCGTTGACAAGGATCGAGATAATAAACATGACGAAACAGGTGAGCCAGTATCACGCATGAATGACGAGGGCAAGTTTGTAGATGCTGAAGGTAATATATTAGATATTCCAGCAAATAGCGTCAATCTTCCGTCGTTTGACCCTAGTAAGTTTGAACCAAGCGACAGTGGCGGCAGTGGTGGTGGTGGCATGACAGGCGAACAAGAAGCTGAAGTACCTAGCATTATCGAAGATTTATTTAACGCTATGGACGGACTTGGTACAAACGAAGGTGGGTTGATTGCTGCACTAAGGCGTGTTATAACACCTGATCATTTTATTGAAGTACGAAAGCAATATCAAAATGAATATGGCGATAAATTAGGTGAACGTATTAAAAGTGAATTCCAGATTGAGTCTGCAACGTTTGCACCAAATCTACAACAACAACTAAATGAATTAAATACAGAGATGAGAAGACTCGGATGGCAATTAGTTCGACCAAAAGGTATACGAATCTTTAATGGACTTATTTGGAAAAAATATTCCGCACCGGAGTCAGAATAATGCAACATTTTTATGATGGACAAATAAGACGATACATAACACAGATCGTACGCCTTATGAGTAATTTTTCTGTTAAGGATGGCAAAGGCGCTCTTACGCAAATCCCAGTAATATACGGTGATTTAACTCGTCAAGTTGCTAACATTATTAGAGAGAACAGTGAAAATAAGATTCCAAGTGCTCCGCGAATGGCAGTATATATTACTGGCTTAGAACAAGACACTACTCGAATGTCTGATAGTAGCTATGTTAACAAAGTTAATATTAGAGAACGTGCATACGATGCAACCGGTAATGAATATCTAAATACTGAAGGCAAGAACTATACTGTTGAACGACTAATGCCAACTCCTTATACATTAACTGTAAATGTAGATATTTGGAGTTCTAATACAGATCAAAAATTACAAATACTAGAACAAATATTAATGTTGTTTAATCCTAGTTTAGAAATACAAACAACTGATAACTACATCGACTGGACAAGTCTAAGCGTAGTAAATCTAACAAATACTGTGTTCAGTAGCAGAAGTATTCCAGTAGGTACAGAGAGTGATATTGATATTGCTACTCTAACATTTAGTACTCCTATCTATATTAGTCCTCCAGTTAAGGTAAAACGCCTAGGTGTTATTACACAAGTTATACAAAGTATATTCAACGAACGCCAAGGCACGATTGATTTAGATCTATCAAGAGCAGGTGGGTATGCTTCATCTACTGCACAAGCTGATATTAAAACTAAAGTAGTAGCTGTTGATGATTTTGATAGCGTTACTGGAGTTGAAGAACAAATTATAAATGAAGGTACAACTCTTGCTGATGTTAATTCTTCTATAATTAATTCACATGATAATTACGGTTTATTAATAATGGGCACAACTGCTAAATTAGTTAATAAAGGTGTAGTTGGGGCTGAATCATGGACAGGGTATTTAAAATCTATGCCGTTTGAATTTACTACAGGTGTTACTGAGTTAAGATTGTCTAGACAAGACTTATCAAATGACATTATAGGAACTGTAGTAGTTAATTCGGTTGATCCCTATCAATTGGCAATTACATGGGACACTGATAGTTTACCTGCAGACACAGTTATTCCTGGACCAAATGGCGATAAGAATAAAATTGACTATATTATTAATCCGTATAAAACTAATCCAAGTTCATTAAAGTCAGGCAACCCACGCATACTGATATTATCTGATATTAATGACAGTGAAAATGTAGGACAAGATGCCGGATATGAAACACCTGATAACTATGCATATGACGGTCCAGATGCTTGGAAAAATACAGACGGCACCGACTTTGTAGCAGGTGCTAATGATATTATCGAATGGAACGGTACTGCTTGGTCTATTGTGTTTGACGCAAGTACGCAAGATGACACGGTTATATACACTTCAAATCTTACTACTGGTAAGCAATATAGATACCAAAACGACGAATGGATACTAGCATACGATGGTGAATATCCAAGAGGCACCTGGAGACTAGCATACTAAGATAATTATTAGTATGAACTCAAACAACATTATTTGCAGTGGTGCTATTGTATATTCCCTCAATACTCAACGATTTTTATTCTTACATAGAGTAAAAGGACGTTCAGGAAAGCTATGGGGATTAGTAGGTGGAACAACCGAGGCAGCTGAAACTCCTTGGGAAGGGCTACAGCGTGAAATATTTGAAGAAATAGGTGAGATTACAATTAAGAAGACAATGCCTTTAGAGACATTTGTTAGTAATGACTCTCGCTTTCGATTTCACACATATCTTTGCGTAGTTGACAAAGAATTTATGCCAATATTAAATGACGAACATGACGGCTATGCCTGGGTTAATTTTGGTATGTGGCCAAAGCCTCTACATCACGGACTGCACAATACATTAAAAAATAAAGTCAATGTAGACAAATTAAAAACAGTATTCAAAGTTATAGATTTACTTGACTAATTAACTAAGAGGTAGTATAATAACATTATGACAAAAGTATTAGTAATCGGCGATATAATAATCGACAAATATATTTATGGAACTTCTAACAGGTTAAGTCCCGAAGGTCCTATTCCTATTGTGAATTTAGAAAGTGTAAGAGAAACGTCAGGTGGCGCAGGAAATCTTTTTGAGAATCTAAAGTCTCTCGGTGTAGATGCAGATTTGTTAACTTACGACGGCGACAAAAGTGTTAAGACTCGTGTGTTTAGTGATAGTCATTATGTTACACGTATCGACGAAGATCATATTATTGATGGTGATCAAATGTTACTTGATATTAAAAAGATTGATTTTTCTCCGTATACTTACGTTGTGTTAAGTGATTATGCTAAAGGTGTGTTAACTTACGCAAAAGAAATAATTGCACACATTAATACATTTGGTTGTAAAGTAATTGTAGACCCAAAGAGAGATGCTAGTCATTATGAAGGTGCCTGGCTTATTAAACCTAATAAACTAGAAGAAACTCAATACAACTTTAGTGAACATGACTGGAACTGGATTGTAACAGATTCTAATTTGCCAGTTCGTGCAAAGATTGATAATATTTCATACACTATACAGCCTAAAGATGTTGATGTAAATGATGTTACTGGTGCAGGAGACTGCTTCTTAGCAGCTTTTGTATATGCATTAGTCGACGGTATTACTATGCACAACGCCCTTAAATTAGCGTGTGCAGGCGCAACAGAAAGCGTAAAGCATGTAGGCACATATGTTCTTGAAGAACGCGATTTAAAGAAAAAAGTTATCTTTACAAACGGCTGCTTTGACGTTCTGCACAAAGGCCACCTTACACTGCTTAAAAAAGCCCGTAACATGGGTGATAAGCTAATTGTTGGCCTAAACAGCGACAGTAGCGTTAATACTTTAAAAGGCGGGGATAGACCGTTTAACGACATACAAACAAGAATTGAACAATTAGAATTAATTCCATATGTTGACGAAGTAATAGTATTTGATGAATATGATCCTATACTTCTTATTAAAAAGCTAAGACCAGATATTATTGTAAAAGGCGGAGACTATCGTGTAGAGGAAGTTGTCGGTCACGACATTGCACCTGTGCGCATTATTCCATTAGTAGAAGGTTACAGTACTACTGAAATATTAAAGGACCGTAAGTGAAAATATTAATTACAGGTCATGAAGGATTTATAGGTAAAAACTTAGCACCATTCCTTGACAAAGATAATGAGCTATTTGGTTATGAATTTAATCCCGAATCGTTGCCTGATGTTACTGGATATGACTGGGTAATACACATAGGGGCAATTAGCTCAACAACAGAACGAGATATAGATAAAGTAATGTTGCAGAACTATGAATTTTCAAAATGGTTGTTTAACGAATGCAATAACAGAGGTGTAAATTTACAATATGCATCTAGTGCAAGCGTATACGGCACCAATATTGATTTTAATGAAGATGCGCCAAAGCAACCGCAAAGTTATTATGCAACTAGTAAGTATTTGTTTGATCGCTGGGTGATGCAGCAGTCGCATAATATTATAGTTCAAGGGTTTCGGTATTTCAATGTTTACGGCCCGTACGAAGATCACAAAGGCGACCAAGCAAGTCCTGTGTCTAAGTTCTTTAAACAAGCACGAGAGAAGGGCATTATTACTCTTTTTGAAAACAGTGACAAATATAAACGAGACTTTGTATATGTAGGCGACTGCTGTAACATACATCGTTATATGCTAACTTCGACTGAAACTGGTATATTTAATATTGGAACAGGTGTAGCAACTAGCTTTCAGACTATTGCAGAACTTATTGCTAAACGATTTAACGCTAAAATTAAATACATACCAATGCCTGATTCACTAAATGGTCAATACCAAGAATACACTTGTGCAGACATATCTCAGTTAAGTAAATTAGTTAATATAAACTTTACAACTCCAGAGGATTTTATAAATGGAAGAAACTAACCAACCAACAAGACTAAGTGGCGCAGTAGAAAAAGGATGGGGTTATGAACTTATCTGGGCTACTAGTGATGATTACTGTGGTAAGATTATGTTCTTTAACAAAGTAGGTGGCAAAACAAGTATGCACTTTCATAAAATAAAAGATGAAACTTGGTTTGTAAATAGTGGTCGCTTTAAAGTAAGATATATTGATACTAAAGATTCTACAATGTACGAGAAGGAAATAGGTGAAGGCGAAGTATGGCACAATCCACCGTTAATGCCTCATCAACTAATAGCAATGGAAGATGGTGCTAGTTTAACCGAAGTTAGTACTGCGGATAGTGTAGAAGATAATTATCGTATCGGTCCTGGTGATAGCCAGGCTGATGATACAGAATAAACACAATGTACGATAAAAATAATATTGCACCTAAGTGTGTTATAGGATTAGATCGCGATGGTGTAATTAATGTTGATCGCGGCACTTACACTTATAGGCCTCAAGACTTTATGCCAATACCTGGAAGTTTGGATGCAGTTGCTAGACTACGAAAGATGGGTCATAAAATTGCAATTATTACTAATCAAGGCGGCATTGCAAAAGGATTATATACTGCGAATGATGTAGAACGTGTTCATGATTACATGTTTTCATTATTAGGACAAGCTGGGTGCGATAGCATAGATGCTTTATACTACAGTGAGTCGAGCGCACGTAGTGACGTCCTTGCTAAACCAAATACAGGAATGTTTAAGTATTGCGAACAAGATGTTCCATTTATTAAATTTAATAAAGGTTACTTTGTAGGCGATAAAATGTCTGATTTAAAGGCAGCGTTTAAAATAGGTGCAAAGCCTATTCTAGTACGTACCGGACACGGCGAAGAAACTATTAAAGAATTAAATAAATTTACTAATCAAAAGATAAAGAAAAAGACCATCATATTTGACGATCTTAGTTCTTTTGCAGATTGGATAGAGTCTAAAAATATTAATTCTAATTCTAATAGCTCTATTAAATATTCTATTAGTTAGTAGCGCCTGTTTCTAATAGAATATTAAAGGATAAACTAATACGATCAGTATCAGTTTTATTTTCATTAACTCCGTGATCTAGATGACTAGGCCACATAACTGTTCTACCTTGCTCAGGCACAAACTGGGCTTCGTTTATTACACTTCCAATCGGATTACTTTTTAATGCTTTATTAGCATTTCTAAAAACTATATCACCGTCTTTGCCAGATGTCTTAAACCAATAGACTCCGCTAATTGAATTAGTGCCGTGATCATGAATGTGTGCATATAATCCAGGTTTAGTAAGTGTTAACCACGAAGTACTAAGCACAGGTTTAAATCCTTCTTTAACTTGCATCATGTTCATATAATTTTCACAGTGGTGTAGAATAAAAGATTTAGCAACTTTCATATCTTCATCGTTTAAGATAGACGTTGCAAAGTCGCCTTTATTAGATAGTTGTTGCGAGCTAGAGTCCCAATTTGGATTTTGCCCCCAAAGTTCATTTGAATACAGTTTGTCAACTACTCGCTGTATTTCTCCTTGCACTTCGTCGTATTCTGTATCTTCTAGTTTATGTGTATATAACGGAGTAGGAAATAACGATATTATTTGACCTTCATTTTGTTCATCCATATTAAATTCCTTTGTTTCCTAATCCGAAGTTGTCAATATTAACTTCATTAATTGTTTCTGTTTCGATTGATATTGTTGGTACTGCTCCGTGACCTGCTCCGTGTGCTATTTCAACCAGCATTTTTGTTGCAGGAAAGTATATATAGTTAATTTCTGAATTATATAACGTCTGCATTGCATCGTCAATAGTTTCAACTAATGGTTCGCCACCTAAGTTAAACGAAGTATTAAATAGTGCCGGTACTCCAGTTTGATTTTTAAATTCTTTAATTAAGCCGTGCCAGTGGAAGTTTTGTTCTTGAGTAACAGTTTGTATTCTGCAGGAGCCATCAACATGAATAACAGCCGGAATCTTTTCCGCTACACCTTCCTTACAACTAACAGCATACATCATACTAGGTGATTCTTCCATACCTCTAAGGTCAAACCAATCATGTACGTCTTCTTGTAATACTGATGCAGCAAATGGTCTAAAGTACTCTCTTTTCTTAATCAAGTTAACAAAGTCCTTACCATCGTGCATTGTTGGATCAAACATTAACGATCTATTGCCCAAAGCCCGAGGACCGTTTTCGCATCGTTCTTGAAATAAAGCTACTATATTTTTTGATCTAATAGTATTAATAACATCAGTATAACTTACATCATAACTAATTTTACCATTATATTTTGCAGCAGATTCTTCAATAGTTGTTGAGGTTATTTCTTGCACTGGTCCAAGGAAAAGACCTTCGTCTTTATCTCTAACTCGTGCGTCTTGGGTAATCTCATGATAATGATACAAAGCTGCTCCCATTGCAGTGCCTGCATCATTTGATATAGGTTCTACATATATGTTAACGTCTTCAGGTAAGTGCTTTAAGTAATAATAATTTGCGACACAATTTAATCCGTATCCGCCACTAATAACAATATTTTTATTACCAGTGCGTTCGATAGACGTTTTAATCAAGTCAAGAACAAGCTTTTGAGATTCTATTTGAACATTGTATGCCATATTCCTGCGAGATGCTAATAATGTAAGATCTTCTTTATCAGCTTCTTCAATTAATTTACCAATTCTATTTGTTTCTTCTAGATCATCTGGGTCTGTTATTTGATCGTAAATATCTGCATATTTTAATACTTTATCGTCAAGTTCTGGAAATTCTGTTTGATTTATTGACGAGCCGTTTGGATATGTATTAGACAATAAATTATTATCGCCACCCCATTTTCCATAAATCTTAGGTGCCTTGTTTGGCTCACCGTACGGAAATAACCCCATAGTCTTTCCTGCTTCGATAGCGTCAAACCCGCAGAATCGAGTTACTGCTTCGTATGCTTTAACAATGCCTGCTTTATCATTAACAATTACTTCAAATCCGTTAGCATTATGATGCTCCGTTATCCACGGACCATTACCGCCAAAGTGCTTATAAATGTCTTTAAAGTTTGCAGGATATGATACATCATACATACTTTCTACTTCCCACATAGTATCGCCATCTGGTCTAGGAACAAATGTGCCCGCACCGTCTACAATAATTGCTGTAGCGGTTTCAAACCCGGATCTATAAAATGCACACGCAGCATGATTTCTATGATGTTGTTCCCAGGCATGCACTACTTGCGGATGTGGGCTAGTAGTCCTATTAGGTCTAATTAGTTTCATTTTTCTTGCTAACGAAGTATATGGGTCTTCAGCAGTATAGTCAGTTTTATTATCGTCTACAGCAGTGTGTGATATAACTAAATAATCTATCTTATCAGTATATTCTAAAATTTTAACAATACTAGCAAACGGAGTTCCGTCATATTTATATCTTGTTAATCGTTCTTCCTCAATAGAAAATACAATTTCTCCGTCTTTTAACAGACATACTCCAGCATTATGCCCGCGGGCTATTCCTGCAATGTATCCAGTTTGTTCCATTATTTTTCCTCTGTAATCATAGTAAATTGTTGTGTTTCTGCCAAACTATTATTAACGCCTTCAATAATTTGCGTCATAGTATCGTTAGTTAGTTTCATTAAATTTTCATTATGTCTATCAATTCTAACATCAACTACAATTCTAATCGGAGAGTACAGGCGCTCGTCTTTACCATTATCAATAATAGTTATTGAACTATCAGCCGGGTGTGAAGTATTTTCAGGGAACGTACTTCCCATTACTACTGCGCCAGGTTTATTTAACGAGTGTGCAATATGCTGTCCTACTGAATCACAGCCTAAGAAATAATCAGCAGCATTAATAATACCAGTCCATTGCAATAAGCTAACGTCTTCTGGGTGCATTACACCCATTGGGCGATCTATTGGTATTTTAAATTCGCTCATTAGTATAACAGCGTAATTTTTATTTAATTGTTCAATTATATTTAGAAGATCATCAAGTTCAAACGATCTTCCACTTTCGTCGAGAATTGTATTACCCTTTAGTGTAGCAGTAGATCCAAAGGGTTGTAATACTACTACTTTATCTTTTTTAAAGTGCGACTTTGCTTCCTGACACAAAGAGTGGCCGCCAATCATATCGTTCTTGCCAATAAATGTTTTAAATTGTTTAGTTTCTGGAATTTTCTTCGGAGGAATATCGTAATTGATTAGCATATCAAATGCTTGTACAAGATTGCATTTTTGATTAAAATATGCATTTAGTTGATAAGGTTCAGGAGAAATAATTTCTCTGTCTTTTACCTGTTCAAAAATATTAGGATCATTAGCTGGCCAAACGTTTCCAGCTAATATTTTACTAGTTAGATATAGGTCTAACCATCCTTCAACAACAATAACGGCTGTTGGGTCAGTGTGCGTTACATAATGTTCTAATGCTGGTATAGCACAAAGCACCCTGCCAGCGCCACCATTTATAAAGAATGCCTTTTTCATTAATATTACAACTCCTTCAGTTAGTCATAATATTTATTTGTGAGTATACCTAATAAGGAGGAATGTGGCTAATAGTTATTGTGCTGAACATTACATCCAGCACAATAATATTTAAAAATTAACTTACGCCACCTGGTAATTGTGCTATAGCGTCTGCATCGTCATCTGTTCGATCTGCAATCCTAATAACCGGTACGTCTGGATCATCAAAGTCTGTATCATACGTTTCATCAGGCGCCATCGGAAACTTTATTAAGTCATTAGGAACATCTGCCCATTCGCTAGGAAGATCTCTAAGACGCTGTCTATAATTCGTCCAAGCAGTTCTTAATGATTCTGGCATATCTGGAGCAAGTTTTGAATCACTTGCAGCTAATCGGCTATTTCTTTCATCTCTAATAAATTCATCGCTTCTATCTCTATCATTTGTCACGAATTCTAAGTCTGCTGTAAAATCTTCCTCTACAGTATGTATCTTATAAATCGCTCTAATGTCTGAAGGATCACTAATTGCATTATTTGGCAAATCACTAGGGCCTACTTCTATTTCGTATACTTTTGGAGTGGCCAGGCCGCCATATATTAGTCCAATTTTCATACAATTTATATCTGAGTCTGCACGTAATATTTCAACACGTTGATTTAATGCAGGGTCTCTATCAGTTAAATCGTCCGGAGCTGACCATATATCTTCTACAATGCCACTTTCGTCATCGACCCAAAGGATTATCTCTGCAGGTCCTTCGTATAGCTGTGTACTAGTTTTACCTAGTGTAGTGGCTGTTGAATACATTTCATCTGGTACAGCGTATGTTAATAATCGAGTTACTGTTGTCATTTATCTGTCTCCTTAACTATAAGTTACTTTAACTAGGCCGCCAGCGCCCCAGCTGCCCCAGCAAGCATTACGAGACATTGTTACGTGTCCTGCGCCACCACCACCTGGGAAAGCTGAGTGTGCAGCACAACAAGCCATGTTACCTGTACATGGGTGTTTGCCGCCTACTCCGTGTGGTGCTGCAAATGGTCCTGAAGGGCCGCCTGCTACAGAGAAGTGATCAGCACAACAATTGTACTGTCTGTTCATTGAGCCACCAGTGCCTCTAAATTCAACGTCAGAGCAGCGTGTAGCTTCGTTACAAACGTTTGCTTGCCAACTACTATTATACAAACCTCGGTTACATTGTACGTTACCAATGTGACAGTTATAACAGTTAGAAGATTTATCCCAAACTGTTGGGCCTCCCATTCCGCCAATTGCGCAAAAATTATTTAGTCCCCAGCAACTGCCGCCACCGCCACGACACACATAGCTTTTACAGCCGTGTCTTGCGTTTACGTTACATCTACAGCAACAACTACATGATGAAGTTCCGCCTGCACAAATAGTAAAGCAACTACTATCTGAAAATCCACAAGCAGATCTAGTAATTGTTTTTACACCATAGTTGCCGCCTTGTCCGCCGATACCAAAATCGTAGTCACCGCCTGATGACCCGCCTGGTCCGCCGCCGGATAAGATTTCAAATTTAATTGAGTTTGTACCGTTTGGTACATTCCATAAACAACAACGTCCGCCGTTTGTTACAGCCCAATGGTTTGAGTTGTAAACATAAAATTCATTTACTTCTGGCGCTTTTGCCATTACCTGGCCGCTGCTGAAAATGATACCTGTGTTTGATAGACATACTGCCATTTTTAATTGTCTCCTCTAAGTATATTTATTTCTTGTTTCAATTCTTTAATTGCTTCAATTAACAACGGTACAAGTTTTTCGTACTGTACTGTTTTGTAGTCTGCGTCTTCTGGCGCATCTTCACTATTATTTATCGGCGCATCACGAACTACCTCTGGCATTATTGCTTCAACTTCTTGTGCGCTAACACCTACTTGACGTTCTGTGTCATCAAATCCTAGTGACTTAGCAACTTCGTTACCTGTATAGTAATAACCATTTAGTTGCATTACTTTATCTAATGCACCGTCAATCTTGCCGTCAAAGTCTTTTAAGCGTTCATCTGAGTAGTAAGATACAACCTCTGCAGTTGCTCGCATATAACCAGTAACTTCTATACCACCAGATAATGTTTTCATCTTTACGCCACTATCATAATATATTCTTGTTTCGCCGTTACGAATGTGTTCTAAAATCCAGTGGTTATCTACGTCATTGTAAAGACCCATTGTACTTGAATTATCGTGCATCATTACAAAACGTCCGCCAACTGAGTAACCTTCCCAGCCACCGTGTGCGCCGCCGTCGATTTCAATCGAACCGTAGTTACCACTTACTGGACGGAAGTAACCGTTACCTGTATCACCTAATCTAGTGCCTGTTCCGTTAATTGTTACTTCTTGTACGCCTCCCACAACAATAGATATTTCATTGCCTTCAAAGTCAAGATATGTGTCAGTATCGCCAGCGTGTCTGATATAACGTGCAACGTCTAAGTTACCATTCACATCAAGACTTGTAAATTTACCTGTGCTTCTTGTTGATGCACCAATTGACATATTGTTAATCGATCCGCCGCCTGCTGGTGCTAGTGTAACTGTACCTGAGCCACTTGGACTAATTGTTACGTTAGCACCTGGGCTAAGTGTAACTGTGCTACTAGCACTTAATGTTGTAAATGATCCTGATCCGCCTGAAATATTACCAATAAAGCCTCCGCCGGAGTAAACTTTTTTAGCAATACTTGCGCCGCCTTCTACTCTTAAAATACCAGTATCACCAGTTGCGTTAGATGCGTCAGTTGTTCCTGTAATATCTACAGTTGAGTTAGTTGTTAGAGTTGTAAATGCACCTGAGGATTTTGATGTATTACCAATCGGAGTGTTTTGAATACTTCCTGCGTAAATTGCTCCACTAACACCTACACCACCTGTTACACGTAATGTTCCAGTTGTGGTATTAGTTGCTGCTGAATTTTGTGTAAACGATGTTGTATTATTTGAACTAAGTGTAGTAAATGCACCTGCTGCTGCTGTGCCTGTTCCAAGTGAACCGTTTAGACTGTCTGCGTAAATTGCACCACCTACGCCTAAGCCGCCAGTTACAATTAATGCACCTGATGTTGTACTTGTAGAGGCACCTGAACTTGTAGCTGTAATTGTGGGCGCAGTAAGTGACGTAAATGCGCCTGTGCTTGGATTAGTGGCACCGATTGCAACGTTTGACATTGCACCAACAGTGTCTGAAGTAATTGTTAATGATCCGCCAGCGCCTATTGTGGCGTCACCAGCTGGATCAATAGTTACCGATCCTGTCCCAGTTGGACTAATAGCTACAGTTTGGTTTAATGTTGTAAATGTTATATTACCTGGGAAGGTAGTTGTCTTACCTGCGTCACCTAGTGCTACTGTGCCTGTACTCGAACTTAATGTTAGGTCGCCAACTGGACGAATAGTTGCTTGTGCCCCTGGTTGAATACTAACAGAACTTTGTGGACTAATATCAACTAGTCCTGTTCCTGTTGGTTTAATTTCTACATTTTGATCTAGTGGATTAAGTTCTACCTTGCCGTCAGCATTAAGTAAATTGTTAAAGTTAACTGGAAGTTCGAATGTTGTTGTACCTGCTAACGCACTTGTAAGAACATAATCTGTACCATCTGATGTTAGTTGGTAGGTAGAGTTCTGAGGAATTTCAACTGATGTACCAAGTGCAACACCGTTACCTTTAAATTGGCCTGCTGCTGTCTCAAGAGTAATCATGCCATCAGTGGCATTATAGAATGTTTGTCTACTGCCAGGAAAGAATACAGGACTTACAAGAACTACAGTATATCCTGCTGTTCCGGTAAGACTTATAATTCCCCCAGTAAATGCGTATCCAAATGTGAGTGCCCCACTTAAGACTAATGTTTGGGGTGCTGTATTATAACGTGCCATATCTTTCTAATCCCTTTATGTAGTTGATGTTTCAATACCGTATACTGTACATCCAATGTTTGCTAAACTGGAATAAACAACTACGTTTAAGCCGCCTTGCATAACTAGTCCAGTACGTTCAAAAACACCGTTTGGGATAATGATTGTATCATACTCCATCCACTCCTGGTCAGTCGGCGTAGCAGTTGTTGCCATTGCTACACGTATATTTACCGAAGTTGCGTTCCTGTTAGTTAATGATATATTTGCAACAGCGTAAGTACCTACGGGCACCGTATACGCTGTTGTGTTTGTTGTAGCTGGTATATCTACGTTGCCCAGTCTTCCTGTTGCCATTTCTTTTCTCCGTTGTTATCTTGCTAGGAAGAATCCAAGTGCAACTGGTGCACCGTCGACTCCGCCTGTAAAGTTCATCTTAGCTGTAATATTTAGCTGTCCGCCACTGGTTGTTGTAATTTCATCGTTAGCAATAAACACTGTACCTGCTGTTAGCGTGTTAACGTTCAAGCTACTTTGTCCACCACCAATTTGTGCAGTAATATAAGATTTAATTGCACGTTGTGTAGGAACAACACTGTCACTATTTGCAGTAAAGAATGGATCTGTACTAAACTGTGTAATAATTGCAGAGCCAATACCTAAACCAATACCTTGTAGCTGTAATGATTGTAGTCCTGCTAAGTTAAACGCATCAGCGTCCAATGTCGCAGTACCTGTACTCTGTTGTACTCCAAACAATCCGCCAACATTAAAGTTACCGTCTTGGTCAGTACTTGTAAAGAATACTCGTCCACCTTGACTGCCAAGGAATTGTCTTGATTGCAGTGCTGTTGTAATATCCACAAATGGATAATTTGTATCAGCTTGGTTACCAGTACCAATGTACAAGAAGTCGTGTCCTGTTAGACGTACTTGTGAATACTTGTTAGTAGCAGTTATTTTAGTTCCATCTAATGGAGCATTTAATATAGTAAGTGCTGGACTTATTTGGAATGTTGCAGTATAATCACCTGCTAAGCCAATTACGTTATTAACAGCAACTAGTTTATAGAAAACTCCTGGAATATTACCAAACTCAACGTTTGATCCTGGCTCTGGTAAGTCAAATAGTCCGCGAACTGCAACAAATGTACTTGCTTGGAACAAGTCTGCACTACCATCGCCGCCTAATTCACCAGTAGCAGTTTGATATCCTGTACCTCTATTAGTAAACGTTGGATGACCTAATACTCCGTCACCTTGTCTAGCATCTGTAGGAGCAACAATAGTTGAATTAGGATCTGTAATAGTTACAATTGGTCCTGTTCTAAACGTTGCATTTGCAAATGTAGCTGTGCTTAATACAACTGGCGTTCCGCTATTAGCAATTAAGCTTACTGTAATTGTAGTACCATTTGGAATAGTATTAATATAGTACAATGAGTTATTAGTTAGTAATGCATCACCTACGCCTGTAAACTTAATTTGCTGTCCAACTAACAAGTTGTCAGTTGAGTCAATAGTAATAGTGTTTGCAGCCGTTGTACTTGCTACAGTACCTTTTGGATAACCTGATCCTGGTTCTGTTATTCTAATTTCGTTTACAGATCCGTCTGCTTCTTTTAGTCTAGATTCAGCAGTTGCACCAGTTTTTAGTACTGACACTGCGGTGTTTGCCGCATTAGTCAATGCTACCCATCTTGGATTATTATCTGTGTTGCCAAACGCTAATGCGTTCCAATCTCCGCTTGCAGATAATGTTTGTCCAGTCCAAGTAACACCATCGTTACTTATTGCACATGCATCAGTACCTTCAGCTATAGCAACAAATAATCCATGTCCATATTCAACTTTTGACCAAGTTTGACTTGACGGAAGACCAGCAGCACTTGCGTACCACGTTGTTCCGTTATCAATACTATATGCAGCACTTCTGCCACCACTAGCAATTGCTACAAAACGACCGTTACCAAAAGCAGTACTTGACCAAGTAGTACTTGCTGGTAAGTTGCCTCCTTCTGCCCAAACAATACCGTTTGCACTTACTGCTGACTTATTACCGCCAGTGTTAATAGCTACGTACTTACCTGCGCCATGTGCCACACTTGAGAATGTACCTGCACTTAGTGCAATATTATCTCTTGATACCCATGTACTACCGTCTGTTGATGTTGCTGCGCTGCCTGATCCACCTGTTCCGCCAACTGCAACATAAGTGCCGCCAGCATAAACAATATCTGTAAAGTTATTGTTTGGTAATGCTGAACCTGCACTCCAAGCTGCATTTGCAGCAGCTGATAGTGCTAAGTTTGTATTAGCAGTAGATCCATTAGCAATAGCAACAAACTTAGCGTTTGTATCAACAATAGTTACTGTCGGAGCACTAGTGTAGCCAGCGCCTACTAATGGTTCGTCATTGCCGTCTAGTGTAAAGTTAATTGCAAATACGCCGCCGTTATCCATTGTTGGAAGTACAGTAGCTTGTGTGCTTGCGCCTCCACCTGATATTGTAACAGTCGGAGGACTAGTATAACCTAATCCAAAGCTATCAACGTTAACTTCAGTAATTTTATCTGTTTCAACTGATATTGTTGGTGCTGCTCCGTAACCTGCGCCAGTAGTAGTAATAGTTACTTCTTTAATTACACCATTAAGTACTGTACACACTGCTGTAGCTGCGCCACCGCCGTTTGTCGGTACAAGGTTAAGTGTCGGAGGTGATGTATAACCTTTTCCGCCATCAACGATTGTAATTTTAGCAACCTGCGTAGGACCAGGTAAACCAATGCTGTTAAGCTCGCCTAGTTCTGCTGTTAGTATAGCACCAGATCCACCTAAACCACCTACTACAGCACTTGCTGTAGCGCCTTGTCCGCCACCAAATGCCATTGCTGTCCAGTTAGCACTTGCAACTGCGCCACCAGCAGCCCAAGTAGTGCCGTCTGTTGAATACGTTGTAGCTGTGCCACTATTTTGTAATGCAACATATCTTCCTGCAGCGTATGTAGCTGCTTTATATGCTGTAGCACTATCTGTTGTAGTTGCTGTTGACGTAAATCCTGGAGCACTATATGTAATACTTGGTTCAATAGTATAACCAGTTGTTAAGTCTAAGTTAGTTGCAATTGGAGTACCTTTAACAATATGATCCCAACCTGCTGCATACAATGTTACAGTTTGTGCAGTTGTAGTTGTTAATGCTACGGCTGCTCCACCTTCTGATGTACTTACAGTAAATGTAGTAGTATTTGGAATTGTAAGTACATAGTAAACTGTGTTAGCAGCTAAGTTACCAATTGCTGTACTTAGGTATATTGGCATGTTTACATATAAACTAGCAGTGTCAGCTACAGTTAGTACATTACTAGTTACAGTTGTTCCAGTAACAGTTTTGTTATCAAAACTATCTTTGTAAACTTTACTGATCTTAGTACCGTTGTTAAATGTTAACACTCTTGCAAACTGTCCAACACCTGTACCAGCAGTTAATATAATATTCATACCATTATATGCATTTGCTAGTGCAGTATCAGTAGCAGCAATAGTTACTTGTATTTCATTACCACCCTGTGCAACGTTTTTAGCTGTTACATAATTTTCGCCGCCTGTCTCGTCGCCATCATCTAAGTCAATTAAGCGAGTTTCCATTATGCCGCCGTCTCTAAACTCGTCAGCAATAACAGCAGCGTTAAATCCATCACCACTAATTGCAAAAGATGCGTTAGTGTAATCAGTACCTGCGTTATTATATTCTAGACGTAGAACTGCTTCGCCGTCTGTAATAACATTACCAATAAACGCATCATTTGATAAGTTATTAACTTCAGCAAACAATGGAATCTCACCAGTGTCAGTGCCTTCAGCAATAACACCGTAAGTACCATATGAACTGTTACCGTTAGTAGCACGAATACGTCCGCCTAAATCTGCAACATATCCTGAATAGTTATAGTATGAGAACACAGATACAAGCTCTGTTAATGAGTTGTTACCTGTACACCATACACCAATACCATCTGACAATACTTGTGTAAAGTCATTTGATACCATTGAACGGTTTCCGCCTGCGTGTAATGCTCCGTCGATCTTATTACCAACACAACCAACGCCAAAGTTAGTTACATTTTGAATATATGGTGATTTATTAGTAACCCATGCTTCACTATCATTTGGACCAAATCCTGGATCAAGTGCAACAAATGCACCTGCTGTAGGACGTCTTGTATTAAATTCATTAAGCTCAGTTAAGTTACCGCGTAATCCACTTAATGTTTGGTTACGTACACCAGTTGAGTTTCGTACACGATACAAGTCTGATCTTTCAGAACCATTAACAGCGTTTAAGTAAAGTTCTGCTGCTCTTAGTGCATGGTGATTGCCCGGATACTGTAAATCGTATGTAATTGATTCAACATAGCGTATCATATCTCTGCGACATAATGCTTCATCGAAACTATAACTAACAACTGCTACTGACGGACTGCCAGCTGTTGCAATTGCGTCTCCGCCTAAAGTTGCTGCTACTTCAATAGTTAGTTCATCAGTACGAGTAACAACATAATAAGTTACTCCTGCTGTTAATCCAAGTTCACTAACATCAAGCTTTATAGGATCTCCAACTACTAAGTTATGTGGAGTTGCAAAACCAATAGCTGCACTACTTGCACTTGTAATTGTTCCGCCGTACTGTGACTTAATCCAAGCTGTTGCTTCATTTGCAAGGAAGTTTGTATTAGCTTTAAGGATGTCAACACCTTTAATAACTTCAACATCATTTTTATAAGTGATTGTGCCAGTAACTTCTGGAGTTACGTTGCTGCCAAAGTCTAATACACTAATAACAATATCCATTAAGCTATTAACACGTTTTCTTGCATTAGCAGTATTAAGTACGTCAAGTAGGATATCAGTGCTAGAAACATATGATGCTGCTACGTTTTTCAGTTCTCTAAATGATTGTACTGTAGCAGTTTTTTGTTTATTAAGCACCACGTCAGCTTGTGTTCCACGATAGTAAGACAATGCTGCAATAACAGTACGATAGTTACTATCCGTCATTAGATCCCAAGTCATTGCTTCAACAATTAATCCTACATCACGTTTGCATGTTTCTTCAACATACACAAGTGTTGGGTAATTTTCTGCAATATATTCGATAATTGCAGTTTTAATTAACTCAACAGACCCTGCCAAGTTAGTAGCTTGTTGTTTTAGACTTGCATTAATACCAGTTGTCGTTGGACTATATGCCCAGACTTGAAGCACTTCTGTCGACGATGCTTCATCTTGCATTACTGCCGTTGCGCCTTCAAAATATCTAGTTAATGTAAGCGTAGATGTTGTTGGAGTTGTTTTTACATAATATACTGAAGTAGAGTCAAGACCAGTAATTGAAGCTACATAAACTTGATCGTTTACTGCAAGACCGTGTACTCCGTCAGTAGTTATTACATTGGATGCAATACTAACTAAATTAATTGTAGGTAGCGCAGCAATGCCTGTATCAATTATAAGTTTTAGTTGATCTATTAGTTCACCGACTCGTGTTGTTGTTGCTGCATCGCCAATTGTTTGTACATCAGCATCTCTATACTTAGGAACAATAGCAGTTTGTATTGCACCTGGACTACCAAGTGTATTTTGTGCTAGGTCGCCTGTTAAGAATTTTGCATGATCATACGCTGCAATTGTTGCTACTTTATCATCTTCGCTAATTACAAGTACTGCATTTTTATAATAAGATAATCCAAATTCATTTGTTGCACTATTACCACCGTATGTTAAGTCATAACGCAGCGCATCAACTAACATGCCTACATCTCTTTTACATTTTTCTTTACCGTATTCATTAGTTGGATATTCTTGATCTAAATATTCAATAACTTCAGTTTGAATAAATTCTTTATTTTCCCAAATAATTGCTGCACCGGCTACGTCTTGTGTATCAGTAGTCGATGTTGCTTGCCACTTAACACTTGGCTTCTTGCCGCCGTCAATAAACGATGTAATTTCATCAATAATTAATGATGTATGTGCTGATGCTGTAGTAGAAGCAATGTGTTTAACTTTGTAGGATAAGAAATTAACTGCACCAATAGTAGCTTCTAATTCATTATTAGTTACTTCAGCTGTTGACGTTAACGCTCTATAATAGCTCATACCTGCTTTAATAGAAGCAAAGTTTGATCCTGTAACTAAGTCACGTGCTAATGCATCAACCATTAAGCCTGCATCTCTACGACATGTTTCTTGATTGTATTTTATTTTCTGCCAGAATTTTTCAACCCAAAATACAACATCTTCAATAATTTCTAATCTGCGACTTACAAGATTATTGTAAGCAGCTCTTGTATCTGGTTCTGCCCAGGCCGTTGCAATTTCAATAGTTGCATTTGGCTCAGCGTTGTTAATCCAATCTAATACATCATCTACTCTGTCATCTGCAAATTCAATTGTAAATGCGTTGCCAGCTGTTCCTGATGTGTCTTGTGTTAAGTTATTACCTGGTGATTTTGTTACAGTTGTTTCTGCAATAACTTCACCAATTACTGTTTTCATTCTAGCATAAGCTGCAAGTGTTGCTGGAAGTTCGTCCTGACCGATAGTTAATACAAAGTTTGAATAATATGCACTACCTGCAATTAATGACTGTGTATTGCCGCCGTATGTTAAATCATAACGTACTGCATCAACAATATATCCAATATCTCGAATACAGTTATCTTGTGCAGAACTGCTTAGTGTTCCCCAAAATGTATCATAACTATTTGTTGAATCTTCTAACCACTTACGCACTTCTAATTGTATAAACGCTTCGTTGGCGCCTAGTTGATCAGCAGCATTACTATAAGTTGCAACTGCTCCAGTTGTATTTGTTGCTGTAGCATATGCAAGGTCAGCAGTTAAATTAGTTGGCATAGTAAGAACATATCCAGGCAGTGCTTCTAACCCGTTTTGCACAATATTTTTAATATCGTTTGCTCTTGCAACTGCTACATTTGATTCAGCAGTTGTTCCAACCTTACTTTCAATACCTTCTGTAAGCTGAAGTAACGCTTGTTCAATAAAGTTAATAGTACTAATAGTCGGATCTAGTTGATCTGCAAGAACAACTCCGGCTGATGCTACACCTCTAAGATAAGACATGCCTGCTTTAGCAGTTCTAAAGTCACTTCCAAATAGTACATCATAAACAATAGCGTCAAGTATATACCCTACATCACGTGAACATGTAGCTTCGTTATACACTAGTGCAGGATACATAAAGTTAATGTAATCAATTGCTGCTTCTTGTATAATAGCTTTTCTGTTGTCTACTACTGATTTAAATTGCACTAATGCAGTATCAACCCAAGCAGTACTCGGACTAATTAATGCAGGGCTATCGCCTGTGTCAATTGTAGCTTTAATTTCGTTAATACGGTCTTGTGCAAATGCTGCTGCTCCTGCACTGCCTGCTGTTCCACTAACATCTTGTGTTGTTGTGTTACCAGTAGATCTAGTAATAGCAGATCCTGTAGCAACATCATCAATAATATCAGCTATTCTAGTTTGTACAGCAAGTGCTGCTACCTTTTGGTCGCTTGGTTCTTGTAGTACTCCATTAACATAATACGAATTAGCAGCAACAATAGTTTCTAAGTTGCCACGGTATGTTAAATCATAACGCATAGCATCAAGTATATAACCAATATCCCGCAAACATTTTGCTTTGTTAGCTACACTAAGTGAAGTCCATAAAACATTGTAATTTGTATTCATATATGCTTCAACTTCATCAATTAAGAATTGTTTGTTAGCAACAATTAATCTACGAGCGTTAAAGAACCCAGTGTCGTAACTAGTTGGATCTGTAATAGTAAACGTAGTTGGCTCAACTGTAGATATCATAATATCTCTAATTAGCTCTGCGCTTGTTTCAATTTTATTATTTCCTGAAGTTATATTTTTAATTTCAGATCTTAAAAACTCAATAGAGTCCAATGTAGCAGATAGTTGACTATCAATAACAACGCCAGCTGATGCAATACCTCTACGATAGCTCATGCCTGCTTTTAATGATCTAAAGCTACTATTAAACATAATGTCAAATCGTAGTGCATCAATTATAAATCCAATATCTCTTGAGCATTTAGCGTGATCATAAACAAATCCACTATACGTGTTTGTAATAAATTGTAGTACTGCTGGTACAACAGTTGTATTTGTTAGTACGTCATTTGCATCACTTTCGATAGCGTCAGCTACCCAAGTAATACTAGGATAAACTACTGCCGGAATGTTACTTAAACTTCCTGCATCAATTGATGTTATAAGGATATCTAATAATGTGCTTACTTCAGCCTCTTCAGTTGCGCCTGTCAAGTAACCGTTAATAATAGTTTTTAGCTGTGTCATTGCTAATACTTCAATAGCTCTTTGTGCTACCGGAAGTACTGATACCCAACCATCAAAATATGCTTTTGTTGATTCGATTGTTGCACTGTTACCGCCGTAGTTTACGTCATAGCAAAGTGCATCAATAATATAACCAGTGTCTCTTTCACAAGTTGCAGTATCATAACTTAGTGAAGGATAGTTTGTTGTGATCCAAGTTGTTAATGCACTAATAATAGCTGCACGATTGTCTACCATTTCTGTACGTGCATCAGTTTTTGCTTGTACAGAATTTGTAAATGTTAATGCATCTGCACTTGCTACACCGTTAGTAATGATGTCAGCTACTTCAGCCCAATATGCAGTATTACGTGTAATTGAATCTGCGTCTGAAAGTAATGCTTCTACTAATATTTTCTCTTGTGCAATTGCTCCTAGTGTTTCAGTTAATTGGCCTGTTAATACTTTTACACTAGAACCTCTACGATATGAAAGACCATCTCTTACTGCGTTAAAGTTAGTGTTTAATGCAATATCATATGCGGCGCCAGTTTTTAGTATACCAGAATCTCTACGACACTTAGCACTATCATATACAAAGGAACCAAAGTTGCTATTAATATAATCAATAACAGATGATTGTAATGTTGCTTTAGAAGAAAGGATCTCAGTGTTAACTGTTGTTAACGGTACTGATACCCAACTAGTGTCTGGAGCAACTACACTTGGCAATGTTCCGTCATTATCAATGCAGTCATAAATTTCTTGTATGCGTGTATCTGCAAAAGTTTCAGCAGCACTACTACCAGCATCGTTGTCAACGTTTTGTGCAACGTTGTTACCAGTTGTTCCTACAACCGTAGTTTCAACAATGATGTCACCAATGATTGATTTTAAGTGTGCATATGTTGCAAGTGTTTCGTCTTTCTTGCCAGTACCGTATACTGGGTTGCCGTTTACAAAGTAACTTCTTGCAGCAACAGTAGTCTCTGAATTACCGCCGTATGTTAAGTCGTAACGTAAAGCGTCAATAATATATCTAGTATCTCTTTCGCAATTTAATGTATTAAACGTAAAGTCTGCTGCAAACGGTGCAATTACACCGTCAACTTGTGCTTGAATCCAAGCAGTTTGTTCTGCAACAATAAACTCAACGTTTGCTGTAAGTTGTGCAACTGCATTAGCAAATCCTGCATCACTTGCATTGTTTGATCCGCTTGTAGGTGTACTACCTATTGCCGGTAATGCTGGAACTTGATCTAATCCAAGACCTAAAACATCTTGAATTAATTCTACACCAACGTCTAATCTATCAGTAGCATCTGTTGTTCCGCCGTAGCCGTTAACAAATTGCTGTGCTGCTGTATTTCCGCTAGTAGGAGTAATTTCAATATTTTGCATAAGATCTGGAACTAACGCTTTAATTCTGTTTAAAGAACTAATAGTTTTAGGTTTATCATTTGCTAGTAATGCAATTGCTGGTTGTGGTTGAACAACACTTGTACGTAGTTCGTCACCAACAACAGCAGTAAATTCTGGAACAATAATCGGTAATACTTCGTTATAAGTGCCAGTTTTTATAAACAGTGTTGTGTTTGGATTAGTTACAGTAGGAATAGCTGTTGCCGAACCTGCATTTAATCCAGTTGTAATAATATCTATCATTGCTGCTGCTTTTGAAATACCAGTAGCTTCAGCTGTTAAACTAGTGTCAATGACTTGTATTGCTCTATCTCCAAGATCAATATCATTAAATGACTGATAGTTTAATGGTTGTTTGTTAGCTAAAACATCAGCTATAATACTTTTTAGCTGTACATTTGCTGCAACTGTTTGAGTCTTTTGAGAGCCAAACGTTCCGTTAATGTATAAATTTCCTGCAGGCGTATAATAAGATTTAGCAGCTTCGGTAGTTTTTAAAGTTCCGCCTCGTGAAACATCATATATTATTGCATCAATAATTAAGCCAGTATCGCGCTCACACTTAACAGAATCGTAAGCTAAGTCGCCTACCATTCTACCAGATTGCGTAGTTAATACTAACGGAATGCCGCTATTTTGTACAGTACTAATTCTAAATTTTGTTGCAGAAGTAGCAGATTCAACATAGTAAATTGTTCCTGCTGTGACGCCACCTAATGTGCCGGCAAACACAATTGGCATGCCAGGTGTTAGATTAGCTGTTGACGCTGTAGTGAATTCTTGTGTACCAACTTGTGATGCTGTAACAACTACTCTATATGTATAGCCAATCCAGCTAGACACTTCCTTCATCATAAATTCTTTATTATTTTTAAGAATAACTTTTGCTTGTGGATTCAAATAACCGTCACGTACTTGCTCTAGTGCATAACGCACACTGCTCCAAGGTTTGTCAACTGTTAGTCCGTTTATTGGTGCTGGTATGTTTTCGCCTAGTGGGCCAACATAAACAACGTTGTCGATCAAACCGTAGTTTGCCCAACTTGGTTTACCATCAGTAACACGTAGAATTTGGCCGTCAATACCAATCGGTAGTCTTGTTGGTCCGTTGTCGCCGTAATAAACTAAGTCACCTTCGGTAGTTAATGATAATGCTTCTGAACCTAATGTTAGTAGATTCCAGTATGCTGCAACTGCATCGTTGTCTGGTCTTTTTGCTGTATCAGCTGTGTGCTTTTGTACACAGATAAAACTACTTGCTCCAAAGAACACTACATCGCCTACATTGTAAACTGTTGTTGATTTCCAAGAAGATGAATTACCTACGTGTGTAATTGTGTCAATTGCGCCTGCTGTAACACCTGTTACTGTAACAGTAATATCGTTAGCAGGACTAGTTCCACCAACATTTGCGCCGGAGATAGTAACAACGTTAGTATCAGCATATCCTGTACCAGCAAATCCTGTTGATACACTAATTGAATAAACTGTATTAGCTTTTACAACATCAAAACGTGCGCCTGAGCCACTTACTCCAGTAGCATTTACAGCCTGTACTTGTAGGAATGTTTCAGTACTCTGAGTCCAGTTAACACCGGAGTTTAATCGGCTCCATGCAGCGTCTGTAGTAGGCTCTGCGTCAGCGTTGTCAGTTAGTGCTACATAAGTCGAGCCACCTAATCTAACAACGTCTCCGACCAAGTAACTAGTTAGTGAAGAATATTCGCCTTGGAACTTAAAGCCGGTTGTAAATACTGACCAATCATCTGCGCTAATTGTTGGCTTGTCGCCTGTAGTATTTCTTTTAGCAACATAAACGTAACCACCATAAGTTACCGTGTCACCAGTTTGGTATGCAGTTCCAATTGCCCATGAGTCTTCAAATTGGAAGCCTTCGATGAACGAATCAAATTTAGCTTCGTCTGACTCAAACGCATTTGATGTGTGCGCCTCAGTTACAATCCAAATATTGCCGCCGTACTTAACTAAGTCATTAACACGATATCTAGTTGCTGTTACCCAGTCACCTGTGTAAACAATACCGTCACTAAATAATGTCCATTTAGAAGAGTCAGCTTCTAAACCTAAAATATCTGTTGCTGCTGAAACGTGTGCAGTATTACAAACATAAACAAATCCACCGTAGCGAACTAGGTCATTTATTTTAAATCTTGTTGTGTTTGTCCAAGAACTTTTCCAATCAAAGGAAGTTGCAAACGCTGTCCATTTTGACAAATCATTTTCTAATCCTAAATATGTCGGTGATGCATATGTAGCTGATACGTGACCAGTTTCGCAAATGTAAACATTTGCACCATACTTAACCACGTCACCCGGAGCATATTCTACTTCAGATTCCCAATCACCTTTCCAACTAGTTCCGTCAGATACTATTTCCCACTTAGGTATTTCATTGGTAAAATCTGTGTTAAATTCTGATGCAGCAGTGTGATTTTTAATACATATATAAGATTTGCCACCAAAACTTATAACATCGTCTGCAACATATGCTCTACCTGTTGCCCAGTCACCCTGCCATACAAATCTAATTCTACCTAGTTTAAATTCTGCCATTTTAGCTCCATCTATTCTTTACTATTGTTATTTATCTTATTGCTGTCCTGAACGTGTAGGGTCGACTAATGTCTTAAAGAAATAGGTCATTGCCAGACCATCCCCTGCCCATCCGCTGTTTCCAAACGGTCCGTCAAACATTGCTTTAGTCCCAATCTTAATTTGGAAGCCTTCAGCACCTTCTGGTACTGTAGATGCTATGAAATCTGGTCCGCCTACTTTAACTGTACCTGCTGTTAATAAGCCTGTAAACGTATCTGAGCCACCTTGCGACAATCTACCTGTTAAGTATGTTTTAATTGCTTTTTGTGTTGGCACTATAGTATTTGAGTTAGCAACAAATGTACCATCTGTTGAAAATTGAGTTACAACTACCGGTGAACCACCTAGTGCAACTCCGCCGATTGATAGTTCTGTCAGTCCGTCTAATCCAAACTCGTCTGCACTTAGTGTAACAATACCTGTAGCCTGTTCAACTGCAAACAAGTCACCAACTCTAAAGTTACCATCTTGGTCTGTTGAACTATAAAACACTCGTCCGTTATTTGTTTCTTGTATCTCATCTTGTGGTTCTAAGTTTGTATTTTCAGGTAGTCCAGGATAATTAGATTGTATCTGGTTACCAAATCCAATATTTAGGAAGTCATGGTTAGTTAAGCGTACTTGGCTAAACCTACTACGCATTGTAAATGTTGTATTATGTGCTGGGGATAATACTTCGCTCATAGTCGGTGATATCTGCACTGATGCTTCTAAGTTTGGAACAGTTGTTCCTCTTAACACAGTTGCTTTAGCAACACGATATGTTTCATCGTTGCCTTCAAACTCAATGTTATCGCCTGGTTGCGGCAATCTAGTTAGATTCTTAAGGATAATACGTAACCCTGTTTGGAATATATCTGAGAACCCGCTACCATTAATAGCAATTGCTGTAGATGTTGTACTGTAACCAGTTCCATAATTTGTAAACGTTGGTGCACCTAATACTCCGTTACCTATACGTACTTGAGTAATTGCATCTTTAGAATTATTTGGATCTAACAGAGTTAACGTAGGGGCTGTAGTATAACCCGACCCACTAGTTAACATGCCGAACCCGGTTAATTTAGTAGCCGTAATCGATGCTCTTGATTGTGCTCTTGATCCTGTAGATATTTTAGATGCAATACCGCCAGTTGCTAGTGATAAGAACCAACCTTTTCTAGTAGTAGCGTCAAAACTAAATCCAAGACCAGTATAATCTAATGCCTCAACAGGAACAACTTTCCAATCTAATCCGTCTTCTGACTGTCGAGATATTCCTGTAACATTATCAATTAATAAGAATATTCCGTTACCATATGAAAGTATATCTCCCTGGATTTGTAAATTAGAATTATACCAAGTTATGCCATCGAAACTAAATGCCGCTGACCTTAAATCACTTGATACTGCAACAAATCTGCCGTTGCCAAATTCAATTTGGTTCCAGTTATTAATTGTAGAATCGCCTGAATTATCTAGAGTAGATTCTACCCAAGTTGCACCTTTATCTGTGCTACATTTGACTGCATGTGACGAACCAGCAATAGCAACAAATATTCCAGCGCCAGCTGCTATGTCGACCCATTCATCATCGTCTATAGATTGATCAACTTCGATCCAAGTACTAGCGTTATTTGTAGAATATGCCGATTTACTTGATGTACCTACTACAACAAAAGATCCGTTAGTATAAGATATTGCTGTATAAAATTCATTTGCGCCAAGTGTTGGCAAAGTTGATCTTAACCATGTAGCACCTTCTGATACAGAGTATAATACGTCCCCTGCTCTAGATATAAGAACCCAGGTGTTATTTCCATACACCATATCTACCCAACCACCGTTATATAAAGGGTTGTTAATTAGTGATCCTGGATTGTCTGGATCTTCAATTTGTAAATTTGTGTCGCCTTCAACTGGCAATGTAATACTTACGTCCCAAGCTGTATAGTCTGATGTGGATAATGCTGCAAAGCCATTTTCAGGTATTGCTATTGGATAGAATCCATTTGATGCAATTATTTTATAAGTTCCAGCTTCACCAGTTGATGCTAATGCAGTTTGTGTAAATGGCGGAGGAGTATACTTAGTTCTTGGTTCAATAGCATATACAGATGTTGAATCAAAGACTCCGACTAACGGAGTGCCTTGATTGATATGATCCCAGCCAACTGCACCAATCTGCATTGACCCAATGTCTTGTATTAGTTGTACTGGAGTACCACTATCTAATGTTGTTTCAATTGTCATTTCGTTAATAACAGATTCGCCCGTTGGTAGCGATATACTTGTTATTTGAGTAGCGCCTGGTGAAGCCTCACTGCCAGCTGGAGCAGTTTGTACAGTAGTTCCTTGTATGATCACGCCGCCTGCTGGCGTGTCTGACCATTGACTTCCGCCAGTTAATGTAACTGTTAATTCACCGTACGTTGTATCTGTTATTGTAAATGCAGCTAATGTTGAATCTTCACCTAGTGTACCTAATGCAGTAAGAAGCCCTGCTGCTGGTGCTGTGTCAAGCCCAATATTTAATGTGTTTTCAATCCAGTTAGTATCAACTGTCCAGTTTCCTGATGCGTTATAAACATCTGCAGGAGTTGTTTCAATTTTTTCAAGAACATAATATGTTGTGCCTAAGTCAATGCCACCGAACGTTTCAGTATAGAACGAAGCGCCCATAGTTGCTCCGCCGCCTGCTGAAACTGTTTCTTTAGTTCCAGGAGTTTGTGTAACCATTGTACCCGTGTCATCTGTTATAGAAACTGTATTTGCAAGTGTTCTAACAATGATGTTACCGGTTGCTGTTAATAGCGGAACTGCTGCACCTGCTGCTGTTTCACTAATAGTAAAGGTTGTTGCATCGTTAACAACCTGGATAAAATAAACTTTATCATTTTCAATACTTCCAAACGTTGAACCTGTTAAAATAATAGGAGTGCCAGGAATAAAGCCAGCAGTACTAGTAACTGTAATCAAGTTTGTTACTGCTTGAGATGCAGTTGCATTTGTTGTTATTACAGAATCTGATAACGTAAATGTAGTACCGTCTAATAATGTATTAACCCAGTACTGAGTTTTTTCAAGTAATCCGCCAATTGCTCCTGATCTAAAAGTTATAGGGTTCATTGGTATTAATGTAGAAGTATCAGCAATAGTTAAGCTATTAGTCGATGCAGTTGATGCAGTTGTGTCAAACGTTAATCTATTTGCTGATATTGAAAAACGAGTTGCATCATATATATCATGAATAAAATAAGTCTGACCAAGAGTAACTTCGCCTAAACTTGTTCCAGTAAATTGTACCGGCAATCCAACACTCATATCTGCTGTGCTAGATGCAGCTAGGTAACTAGTCTCTGATGGAAAGTTTATTGTAAACTGCGGATACTCAGATGTTAAAACAATCGGTGCGCCTTGCGGGTCATCAATATTAGTATTAACTAGTGGCCAAACGCCGCCACCTAGTGTTGTTGATATTTGAATTGTTGTGTCGTCAATTATATTAATAATAAAATAGTCAAACCCTACAGCTACTCCGCCAAATGGTGTTCCAGTAAAGTTAACTTTCTGTCCAACTTTTAACTGTGTAGTAGTAGTAACATACAAGTAGTTATTTAAATCACCTAACGCAGCTAGTACTTGTGTTGCACTCTGTGCTGTAGAATCAACATCAACATCATAAAATGTTGGCGTAAACTGTATTTTCTGTCCAGTATACACAGTATTAAAGTCTACATCATCGTCTAATCGAAATCTATCTGATGTTGCATTAGTTGAAACAATTTCCAAGCTCTCAAATGATTCTTTAAGAACATCTGCACGTTTATTGTTTGCATTATACCTAGATATAATACCGTATTGTCCTGATCCTACACCACTTGAAATACTTAGTCGCATACTTTCATATTCTGGTGCAGTTGCAACTTCTGAACCTGCAAGTACCAAGTGTTCAGAATCACCTGATTGTGCATTATTGGTTTGGAATTTATATCCTAGGCCGCCTGATGTAAATGCAGAACTTTCTAATACACGAGTTTGGTATACTCCGCCGCTGCGCAATTCGTCTGCAACGATCATAGCATCTCTACCTGCACCACTTACATTAACATTTGCATACGATGTAGGCGTAGTATCATCTGTTTCTAAGAAGAATGATAAATTGCCAGTTTGTAACTGTGCGCCGTAAAAGTTAGTTTCGCCTGATAGTCCATCAGTACCACGTGGATATACTTTAAATTGCAATGATGTATTTTGTGCAGTAATGTCCCAGTATGAATAAGAAATTCTATACCATCCATCTTCAAGAATAGTTGCAGTGTATACTTCTGGAACAATTCCATTATCAGGATCTACTATTGTAGTTAACACCCCTGTAGTAAAATTAAACCTTACAGCAGATGTTCTAGTGCTATACCCTGAGAATATTGAATACATATCAAAATATGATGCTGTACCTTTCTTAGCATAGATACTTGTAGTATACCGCAACGATGTACCATCTGGTACAGTACCGTCATGACTAACTTGTAAAATTGCCGTAATAGATAGTGTATCCACAGTAACTATAATATCGTTAACTGTAGGTTGGGCTCCAAATAACTGGCCGCTAAGTCTAATTTGATTGCCAACAACATAACCGCTTCCGCCGGCATTTACACTAACTTGATATCCGTCACTGAATACTGTTACATCAAAGGTTGCATCAATTCCTGATCCATCTTCGTTTACCCCTGCAACTCCGACATATACTCTACCTTGTGGCGAAACAGGAACATCTTGATAAAAATAACTAGAATTAGTTAAGTCAGTAATACCTTCAATTTTCCAGGCATCTTCATTTACAAATGGAGTTGTTGCTGCTTTAACAATGTTAAGATTTCCGTCTGTCTGCCAGGCTGTATCTACAAGGTTATTACTTTGTGGTAATAAGTTTGTTGTAGTTTCGTAGTACTCTTCGCCAGCATGACTAAATGCTATTTTTAAAATTTCAGCTTGTGTACCTAGCGCACTAACTGCTAGTGCCGATGCTTGATTACTTCTGTTATTTACATTACCAACTGCTGGTACTTCGTCTTCTGCAAAGCCTTCTGCAATGGCACCAAATTGTCCATATGAACTGTTACCGTTAGTAGCACGAATTCTACCACCGTCTTCTGCAAAGTATCCTGTGTAGTTATAGTATGAGAACACAGATACACATTCTACTAGTGCGTCACCGCCTGTACACCATACTCCGATACCGTCTGATATAATTTGTGTAAAGTCGTTACAAACTATAGATCTATTACCACCATTGTGTAATGTACTATCAATTTTTAAACCTACACAACCAATACCAAAGTTAGTAACGTTTTGAATGTATGGTGATTTACTAGTAATCCAAGCAGTAGTGTCATTTACGCCTTGGCCTGGATCTAGTGCAACAAACGATCCACCTGACGGTCTACGTGTTGAATATTCATTTTGCGGAGTAAGTGTACCTAGTAGACCACTCATTGTTAAGTTACGCACACCACAGCCATTTTGTACACGTATCATATCATTTAGAGCGTTTCCGCCGTATACATACATATAACCAATATTAGTTGTTAGCAATACTTCTTCACCATCTGGAGTTGCACTAACTTTAAATGCGCCATCTCTAATTGACGATCCAATCACATAGTATGTTATACCTTGAACAATGTTTGGTCCGCCTATTTTTGTACTAATTTCGTCAACTGGATTTAATGATACAAATTGTACTGGTGTGTTGTTAACCATATTAACTGTTGACCCAACACGGAATTCATTAATCTCGCCAAACGTTCTTGTGCATAATGTGTTAATTGGATTAAGAGGCTTAATAGCTGCACCACGAAGTTCGTCACCGTTTAGTGCAGTTTTTGGAGGAAGTACAATCGGTAGCGATTCTTCGTACGTACCTGATTTAAGGTTAATTGTAGTATACGCACCTTGATTTGCCGGAGGAATATTATCTGGCGATCCTACCTCTAGTGGCTCTCTAATAATCTTTTCTAACGCATTTAATTGAGTGATAGTATCAGCTTCAATTGTTAATGCTGCATTAAAAAATTGCGGTACTGGAGTTTCGTATCCTTCTAGTGTTTGATAGCTGTCAGCTGGAGCAGTATTAGTTAATGCTAATTCTAAAAAGTTAAATAGTTGTCCAATTACCGCTGTATAATATATTGCTTGATCAGCAACTGTTTGGTTAGTATATTTGTTTGTACTTTCTAGATCAAAATACGATAGTGCATTTGTAACAGTTCTTGCATTTTGATCTCTTGACAAGTCAGTTATTACACCGTCTATTGTATAACGTATATCACGTTTAGTAGAAGATTCTAAGAAATCTACTGAGAAATCAAATGGTGAAATATTTTGGTTCTGTTGGTATAAAAACCAAGCATATGTTTCTTCTACAGCCCATAATTTGTTAGCTTCTAGTAATGCTTTTTCATTTGCTTTACTGGTTCCCTTTGCAACTTGTTCAGCTGCATATTTAATTGTTTTCCAGGCAGTATCAGCTGTTGTTCCTCGATTTACAGAGTCAACCCCGTTAGTTGCAACATAATACACATTTGGTGTAAAATCAGTTTCTCTCCAGGCTGGTAAATTATCTACAACCTTTAAAACATTTGTTTGTGCGCCAATAGATAGTGCTGTCTTATCCCCGCCTGCCTGCACAATAATTTCGCCCTTTTGGGTAAGTGAATTAGTTTTATCGTGTTGTAAGTATACAGTCCAATAGTTATTTTGTAGATCATAATCTGGTCTATTTACAAGAGCCGAGGTATGCTCTCTTGTACATACATATGTTGCATTTCCGTAATACGCAATATCATCTTGATTATAAAGTGTGCCAATTAACCATTTACCTTCCCAACTAAATCCCGGAATCATTAATTCCCAATAAGACCAATTAGTTCCTGCAAATGTTAATACTGCGCTGTCTGGAATAGTTCCACTTGGTGGAGAAGTTAAAATAACTGTAGTTATATCACCTACAGTAGTAACTGACTGCACTGTTTGGCCATAGGAAAAACCTTCGCCAATTACTGCCATGCCTACTGTGATTCCTCTAGGATCAGTACTATCTAAAGTGTCCAATTTAATAGTAGTTCCACTAGATCCATCTGCTTCATAAATTGCATCTATAGTAAAGTTACCCGGTGCTTGGTTTGTACTGTCTGTAAGTGCAACATAAAGGTCGCCGCCGTATGTTACGACACTACCAATTAAGTATTCTTCTGCACTAGACCATGCGCCTGATACATCATATGCTTTGCTTATTATATCCCATTCTTCTCCTGCACCTGTATTAAACGAAGGCTTTTGATTAATGTTATTAATTGTTAAACTTTGATATAAGTAACCACCATATAGTACAACGTCACCTGGTTGATAAATTACATCAGCAAGCCATACAGATTCAAAATCAAGTCCTGGCATCCAAAGTTCCCAGTAAGATGATGTAAACGCATCTTCTATTACGTTTGGTGCATTTTGTATTTGGGCAACATACCCAGAAACACCTGCATCATTGTCTTGGAATATACTTCTAATAGTTGCTAAAGATGGTTTTGATATAACTGTTGAAAAGTAAATATTAAACAATGCATAACCTAATGGGTTATTAGCAAGCACACCTGCTGGTGTTCTTGAATCATCACTCCATTCTGGAGAAAGAGATCCGTTTTCCCACAAGCTTGAATATTCAAACATTACAAAGTTAAGCAAATATGTATATTCTTTAGATGCAACTCTATAGGTGTCTGCTGTTGCAAGATTTCCGTCGCCGTATCCTGAAATATCAAACACGCCTGCTGTAACAGCTTCTTCCATTGCAAGATACAATGCACTTGTTGCCCAGTTAGCATCTAAGTCAGGATCATAAGGTAATGCCGCAGCCGATCCGGCCTTTGCACCACTTACACCAAATAAATGTAGTGTATGGAATATATGTTCAATTACTTCTGCTGCGTCATCATCGCCAAAAAATGGACGAGAGCTATTTGAATTTAAATACCAAACCATATCGTTTGTAGCATAGGAGTTCAAGAAGTCTGTATAACCTGCATACTGGGCGCTACCTTCGTCTGTTAGCCAATTAGGTGTATATGATGCTCCGCTACCGTACCCTATACGCTGTGCTGTTGGATAACCTGCATGTGCAGTGCCTACATCACCTTTTAATGTTGCAATTAAATTTTCTTGGGCTGGATCATCGATCCCTGCGCCATCTCTGTCTAAGAATAACTGAACCATTCTTGCAACTTTATTTACAAACGTTTCTGGTATTAATCCTACACCTTGTTCAGCAGCTACAACAATCTTAAGACCGTTAACTGTTAGACTTTTGTCAAATACTGTCCCATTAGTTGCATCTGCCGCTAATACACTACTTGTATATACTCCAAGATTAGAATCATCTATGTATGCCGCTGCCGGTACGTGTCCTTCAATACATTTGTATACACTTGGACCATACTTAACTATATCGTTTAATTTATATCTTACTTCTGTAGAGTCAACAGCTCTATCATCAAATAAGCCTCTCCACTGAATACCTTCTTTAACAAGTTTCCATTTAACTAGTGTACTATCAATGCCATAATAATCTGCTTCTAAGCCGTCAATGTCAGTATCAGCTGAAGTATGTGAAATTATACATTCGTAAGATGAGCCGCCGTATTGCACAATATCACCAATACCATAACTAGATGATGTTGTCCATTCACTCTGCCATGTTTTAGATTCTGCGTAAACGTCCCACTTTGCAATGTCAGTATCTAGTGTTGCGCCACTTGTGTGCTGTGTATTACACTTATAAACAATACCACCAAAAATTGCAATATTGTCTAAGCTGTAAAATGTAAATTGAGACCAAGGACCTTTCCAAGTCTGACCAGTCATCATTAAGTCCCACTTAGGAGTAACTGCACCTAAGTCGGAATAGAACGAATTTGATGTGTGCGGCACTAAGCATACGTATGCTTTGCCTTCGTATTGAACAATTTGGTCCTTGTTGTAGGCAGTTTGATCTATCCATTCTCCTACCCAAGAAAAACGTAATCTACTGATTCTAAATTCTGACATTGTGCGGTTCCTTGATCCTGTGTATTATAGTATATTTATGTGACTATCTGAGTTGCGTCATATGCATATGACTGATTGATTCTTACTACTAATTCGCCTTCTTCATTCACATAATAGTACATATTTTTATTGTCCCAACGGTATTGATCCCATTGTAAGTTGTCGTATGGTCTACTATGATCTACTTCAACACGTCCGTCAAAGAAGTCAACTCCGTATTCAAATTCAGTAAAGTCTCCTGTAGCTGCTCCAGGATTATTAATTGTAATTGTGTCTACATCTTTAAGCTGATCAATCTTTGCAAAAAATAATGTGCCGTCTTCTGTTCTACGCAATGCGTAAAAGTATCTTGGCTGTCCTTCGCCTAATAGTTCGTTGATGCTAGGTGTTTGACCTACGTAATGTGTTGATGCCATCTTATATCTCCTTAAACAATTTCTACAGTACTTAAAACGCAATCAATGCTATTATCAACATTTGAGTTTACATATAAGTTATTGTTTGGTGTTAAAATTAGTTTCTCGCCGCCGTTTAATACACGTAAACTTGTGTTTGGTGGAAGAATCATTTCCTTTGCGTAGAATCCAGTGGAACTATCTGCATCACGAAGTTGTACATTAATAAGCACTACTCCTTCAGTTAAGTTTGCTAAACTAAACCCAACTACCGTAATACGATTGTTGTCATTAGTAGCTAGCACCTCTTGATACGCTGTCCCAATTCCTGTTACTACTTTGTTTCTAAATGTAGTTGCCATTTTATTATCCTAATACTAATACTGTTGATAGTGCAATTTCTTCTGCATCGTTTCTTGTAATACCCGAAGCAGCACCAGCCACTGATACCCAATTTGTTCCGTCATATATTTCAACACGATTATCTGTAGTGTTAAATCTTACTTGACCTTGCTCTGTGAATTCAAGAGGTGGACGATCTCCACTTTCGCCTGTTGGTAGGACGATTCCGTATGTTCCATCAAACTTAACATACCCGTTGTTAGTGTTTTCAAACAAAGTAACACTATTGTTTACTGTATTTGTTATTGTGTTTCCTTTAAACGCAAAATTATCAAATCTAACAGAGCCTGTGCCATTTGCTGATAATTGTAAATTCTTATTTCCGTTAGTAGTAGTTATAACATTTCCGTCTACACGAATATCATCTACATCTAATCTAGGAACAGTTAATTTGTTTGCATCAATTGTTGCTATAGTACTTCCTGCAATAATAAATCTAATAGTGTCGTCGTTGGCACCTTCAGTATTTTCAGCAGTAATTTTGGTGTTACCATCTAAATCTTCAACGCCTTTAATGTTAATCCAGTTAGTGCCATTATAGCCTTCAAATCTATTTAAATCTGTATTAAATCTTAGTTGTCCAGAAGTAGCAGATGGTCTTTCAGCAGTAGTACCTGTTGGTAGTTTTACTGCGCCAGTTGCATTAATATTTAAAACATTACTACCTGGAGCAATAATAAAGTCGCCGCTGGTTGTAATTGTTGATGTGTTAAATCCAAATGTGTCTATAACAATAGATCCTGATCCATTTGCTCTTAAGTCTAAATCACTGTTTGCATTAGTTGTGGTGATAACATTATTATCAATTAAAATATCACCTGTTGTAATACTGTCTGCTGTAATTAAGCTTGTACTAGTAATATTTCCTACAGTAATTAAACCGTCAACTGTTAAGTTATTTGTAATTTGTACATTGTTAGATGGTACAAAAATATTACCTGTGCCATTTGCTCTTAATTCTAAATTACTATTTGAATCAGTAGTAGTAACTGTGTTGCCTGAAATTTGTATTTCTTCAAACTGGATAATACTTGCACTGATAATAACTTCGCCAGTAACATCTAAGTTACCTGTTAGGTTAATATTACCAACTTGGTTAACATTTCCAGTATGTGTTACGTTACCGACAATATTAGTATTTTTTAAGTTTGTAACTGAATTGACTGTTAAGTCTTGGTCAATTACGACATTATTACTAGGAACATATACATTGCCTGTACCATTAGCTCTTAGTTCTAAATTACTATTACTTGCAGTTGTTTTAATAATGTTATCATCAATTAAAATATCACCTGTGCTAAATCTATTAGCAGTAATAGTTCCAACACTATTAATGTCACCTACAGTAATTGTACCAGTAACATATAAGTCATTATTAATTGTAACATCGTTATTTGGTATAAGAATATTACCGAATGAAGTAGCACGTAATTCTAAATCACTGTTTGAGTCAGTAGTAGTAATAATATTATTTTCAATATTAATATTTTCAAATTGTGCTGCTGACGAAACTGTAAGGTTTCCTGTAATACCTAAGTCGCCAGTTAAATCAATATTACCTGTTTGTGTAACATTGCCTGTTTGTGTAACATTACCTTGCAGAACTACAGTGTTTAGAGTCGACGTGCCAATTACTCGTAAATCTTCGTCTAGTAACATATTGTTGCTAGGTACATAAACTTTACCAGTACCGTTAGCACGAAGTTCTAGATTGCTATTTGAATCTGTTGTTTTAATGTAGTTTTCACGAATTACAATATTATCAAGATTAACTTCATTTACATATAAGTTATTCCATATTTTAGTTTCTTCACCTAAACTATAAGTATCATTTACTTTAGGAGTAATATTACTATCAATACCTGCTATAATTTGTATTGTATCACTTGCTTCGTCACCAATTGTAATATTACCAGTAATGTTTACGTTGCCAGTAACATCTAAACTACCGTTAACATTTACATTCGAGTTCAAATTAATTTCACCACTAGCTGCTTCAAAGTTTGCGTCTAGTGTTAGTGTTTCAACAGTGTTGCCGCTAAATCTCCAGTCGCCGGTTTCTACTTTTGTTCCGTCAATAAATGTAGTATTACTACCAGTTACAAAACTAACACCATTGTCAGTATTAATTGTAAAATCATTAACAGCAAATGTTACGCTACCTGTATCTTGGTTAACATAAAATAAGTCTCCAACTCTAAAGTCGCCTTTGTGATCAACTGAGTTATATCTTACCTTTGCACCGTTAATTTCAACTACTTCATTTGCCTGTATAACTTCCAATAATTCGTTAGTAACTTCTTTACCAGTGCCGATGTATGCTAAGTTTTGGCCAATAGCATATATAATTGTTCCTAGACCGTTGCCTACTAATCCAAAGTTGCCATAAACACTAGCACTACCAATCATTCTAACTTCAGCGCCAAATGATCTTAAATCATAACTTGCAATACTAGTTGCTGTTGCTCCAAGACCGTTTGCAATACTTTGTGGAGTTAAATCAAATGCATATAAATCTAAGTATCCATCTATGTAAACATCATTGCCGTCCACGCTACTAATGGTGCCTGTAAGCACTGTAGAAGCGTCTGTGCTAGTGATAGTAAGTGTATTGCCTTGTGCAAAGGTACCTGTTATACCAGCTAGTGTGAGCTTTGTTTTGCCCGCTCCGTACTTGCCGTCTTGACTATCATAAGCATGAAAGCCTCTGTTTGCAAAATATGTAAACGAGTTTAACCACTCAACACGCACACCATTTGTTGCTGAAATTGCATCAACACCTGGTGTAATAAATGTTGCACTATGGAAAAGCATACTTGCTTCTTTACTAGCAGGTGTTGCATAAGCGCCATCTATGTATGCGCCTTTGCCTGCATCGCCTGCATTAAATCCTCTTGGGTCTTCAGCAGTAGTTGTACTACCTGAAGTAATTACTGTAATGTTTCTGATATAAGGAGAACGTGTAGTTACTGTGTAATCTGTTGCGAAACGGAATGCATACCCATTATCTGGAAATGTCCTAGTTCCGCCATTGCAACTAAACACTAGCCCTTTAACAAAGTTACTATTACCAGTAGATTGATTTGTACCAGTGTGTGCAATTATTAATTCGCCAGTTACATTATTGTATGTTGCGCCGGTTACTGGATATGTATTAGTAACACCCGCTTGTTCAAAAGTAACAGTACCGCCACTTACATAAGTGTGTGCAAATGGCGCTGGTCCAACATTTAATGATACTGAGTTTATGTTTGCAAACGTTGAATTATAAAAATTACCACCACTAAAGAATCCAGTTATTGTTACATCTTCAATAGTTGACTCACCATTTAATAAAAACGCATCGTTATAACGTGTTGCAGTTGTAGGCTGTATAGATACTCCGCGAATACCTTCGCCCTTAACCGTAACGCCTGCCGGAACTGTTAGTGGAAATATTTCTGTGTATATAGCAGGCGAAATGTGTATAACGTCTCCTGCTACTGCTACACTAAGTGCTTGCTTAATACTTGCAAAGGGATCTAGTACGTGAGTACCTGTATTAGAATTATCACCGTTTTCTGCAACATATAGCATATTGCCATTTCTAAATGTTAAATCAATACCGTCAATTGCTAACGAGTCAGAATTAATATTAGTTGCAACTAAATTGTTAACGTAAACGTCATTCCATTCTTTGCCGCCGCCAAGTGGATCACTACCTAATGAATATGTATTTGTTGTTGCTGGAATAATATCTGAAGCAATTTCTGCATTAAAAATAACATTGTCTGTGGCTTGGTCACCAATAACAATATTACCGTCTGCTGATATATTACCACTAGCATGTATATTGCCTGTTACATTTAAGTCAGAATGTACGTCTACTGTACCTGTACCATTTGGTCGTAATTCTAAATTAGCATTTGACGAATTAGTAGTTATTGCATTGCCTTCAATATCAATACTATCAATTCTAATTTTATTAAGCGCAACTACTGTGTCTAATGTTGCTAAATTTAAATACGCATTAGTACTACTAATTGTATTACCGACTATTGTGACTTCGCCAATATCTGCTTGCGTATCAACAATAAGATCAACTGCTTTAGTTGTGCCTGAAACTTGTAATTCGTGTGTGGGTGAATTCGTGTTGACGCCAATGCGTTGTGAATTTACATCTAGATATAATAAGTCTGTCTCAAAAGCTAAATCTACTCCATTACGAATTAGATTCTCCTTCAAGAGCGGACCCGAAATGCGACCTACAGCCATCTTTGCTCCTCAACACGGGGATCCTGTCCCTCTAGCCAAATTTTCAGTCTAATGACTCTTTGCTGGTTAACCACAGTTTGTTATGTAAAACAATAGTCGCGTTTTACATAATAGTATTTATCGTAATGATACAATACTGCGGTGTTACCCAAAGATTAGAGTATATTCTAGCATAAGATCTTCCATTTCTTCAGTAGAAATAGTTGCTGCGTTACCAGCTGCTGAAATGTAAGTGTTGCCGTCCCAAGTTTCAAGTATTGTGTTTTCGGAGTTCCATCTTGTCATACCGACTTCAGTTGCGCCAGGCTTTCTAGTTGCATCAGTACCAAACGGAATTGCAATAGCAGAGTTAACATTAAATACTGCTCGACCGTATCCAGTTTGTGCAATAGAAATAGCGCCAGCATTAGTATTTTGTATTTTATTATCATAAAAGTTAGTACTATAAAGGGCTAGTTTACCTGAGCCGTTTGCTGACAAATCTAAATCACTATTTGAAACATTTGTATTAATAGTAGTCCCATTGAATAATATATCATCAACATCTAATCCATGTATAGTAATTCCGTCAGCAGTTGTACTGCCTACAGATGCTGCTGCTATTCTAAAGTTAATAGTATCATTAGTTGGATGTGCTAGCACACTAGATCTTCTATCACTTGAGTAAACACCGCCGAAAGATAATATGGTTGAATTGCTATATGCTTCAAATACATTATCTGTGCTATTAAATCGTAATCCACTATTTACTACCTGACGTTCAGTTGTAGTACCTAGCGGAACAATTATTGCACCATTTGCAGTAATATTTAAATTTTGTGCAGGTGTTAGATTAATATCTAATGTGGTAGTTTGTATTGTGTCGTTATTAACTCTTAGATTTTCTAAAAGAATTTCTGCATTAAATGATCGTAAATCTAAGTTACTGTTTGATGTAGTTGTAGTAATAATATTATCATAGAATTTAATATCCGAACTTAACAAAAATTGGTCTGATTCAATTTGTTGTGTTACATTAATATCTGTTGAAGATAGTGTGCCTAATGACACATTATTGATAATAGATACATCATTTGATGGTATTGCAAGAATGCCAGAACCATTTGCTCGCAGTTCTAAATTAGCATTACTTTCTGTTGTTTCAAAAACATTGTCATTAAATAATATATCATCAAATTGAATTTCACTTTTAATATTAGAAGTACTTACAGTTACATTACCAATAACGTTCAAATTACCAGTTTGATTTCTATTTCCAGTCTGTGTAATAGTTCCAACTACATTTAAGTTGTCAATATCGGTATTTCTATTAACTGTTAAATTTTGATCTATAACTACATCAGATGTTGTCATAGTTATATTTTGAGTAGCACGTAGTTCTAAATTTGTATTTAATGTACTAGTAGAAATAAAGTTATCATCTATTTGAATATTATTAGTTGTAGTAATAATATCGTTTAATCCTGCATCTGCGGTAACTATAATATCATTAGCTATTATTGATGCTGCAGATAAATCATTTGATACTCTAACATCATTAGACGGCATTAACACTCTGCCAGAACCATTTGCTTGCAGTTTAAAATCTGCCCGATAGTAATCGCCTAAAAATAATTCACTGTTATATTTTCCTGGGTTTGCGAATTCGTCTTCTAAAAGTGCATTTACTATTGGAGTAAGAAACGCATCATATGCGACATTATTAGTAGTACCGTTTGCAACATATTGCAGCCAAGCTAATGAATCAGCTGACGTTAGCGTGCCGCTAGCATTTACATCAAGATAAGAATTAGCATACGGTGCAGAAGTGCCATTAGCAAGGTAAGTAATTAATGTCTTTTCAGTTGTCCCTGCATAGTCGTCAACTGTTGCTCCGTCAATCATTGCTGACACAATTTGAGGTATTGACAATACTCCATACGGGTCACTTGGGTTTAGACGTAAATCTTCTCTAATATTTTGTATAACATTATCATTAATATTAAAGCTAGCAATATTGAAGTCGTTAGTAGATGTTAAATTTCCTGTAACTTCAGTATTACCAGTTTGTGCAATGTTACCAATTTGCGTTGTATTACTAGATTGTGTTGTATTACCTGTTATATTTACTTGCACAGGTGTTATAGTTTCTACTAGTCCAATATCTTCAATTAACGAAATATTATCCCATTCAATGACGGTGTCTACTGCACGGAAAATAATATCAATTGTAGTTGTTGTAGGTACAACTGTTGCTGTTACTACTTGATTGTTAGTAAGACCAGTAGTTTGATCCCACTCAAATAGTGTGCCGACTCCAGATTCAAATACTCTTAAATAAAATGCATTTCCATTTGACACACTTTTAAATTGTGCTGCAAAGTCATATGTCTTGCCAATTTCTACAGTAATTTCTTGAGCAACGTTTTGTGCAGCACCTGTGGCACTAATGCGCAGATTTCCGTTAGGAGCAGTGACTGCTCCGCCGCCTGTTAAACTCCAGTTTGCTACATTTGAATCAAATGTTCCGTTAACTACAAGATCTGATCCGTACTCATAAGCTATAGTACTATTTTTAAATGTAGATATTTTACCTACAGTAAAATCGTTATCAATTTCTAAATTTTCAGGTATGCTAATAATACCCGAGCCATTTGCTCGCAATTCTAAATCAGCGTTACTTGAATCACTAGTAATATAATTTTCGTTACTAGTAATATCTCCTGCTTGCATTTTGCCCAGATAAACATTATTCCAAAATTTATCTAAGCTTCCTAAATTGTGTACAAGTGTGCGATGAGGATTAAAATTTTGTTCAAAGTTAACATTAAAATCAAGACTATCTGAGGCTTGATCCCCAGAAACATTTAGCGCACCACCAAAGCTAAAGTTATCTCTAACAAAAAGATTCTGACTTATAGTTGTATTATCTTTAAGATTGATAGTATTAGTGCCACCAGCTAAGTTTAAGTCTCCTGATAATGACGTAATTCCATTATTAAGAATTTCAATATTTCCGGTAGTGACTACGTTGCCATTAATTTTTGTCGACACTTCGCTGCTACGAATTATTAATCCACTTAGTGATTCTATTGACCCATTGTCAATATTAATATTAGTGTTTCCTGTTTCTAAATCAACAAAGAAGTTGTCGCCGATTCTAAAATTACCTTTTTGGTCAGTTGAAACATAGTGTATCTTGCCGTTATTTAATTCTACAGTTTCATTTGCTTGAATAACATCTGCTTCGTTATTATCGGTACTTGCACCTGCCCCAATATATGCAAAGTTGTGTTGAATTAAGTACATTAGTGTATCAGCACCATTTGCAACGGCGCCATATGTTCCGTATACGTTTGCTGATCCAATTGATCTTAATTCAGCGCCGTATTTAACAGTACTACCGTCTTGTGATATTCTGCCCTCTGACCCATTAAATGCATGCAGACCTCTGTTAGCAAAGTATGTAAAACTGTTTAGCCATTCTACCCTAACGCCATTAGTCATATTAATAACGTCTGCACCTGGTGATATAAATGTACAACTATGAAATAACATTGTTGCTAATGTACTTGCTGAATTAAGTTCGTCCCCGTCAACCCAGGCGCCACGACCAGCATCAGTTCCGCCTGGAGTTGTTGGTTGAGTAAGTACTGTAATATCTTGAATGTACGGCGAACGTTCACTTATAATTACATTAGGTGCATATCTAAATGCATATCCTGTATTATTGCTACTATTATAATAAAAGTTTTTAATTGTTAGTTTAGATACTGTACTATTATTTCCTAAGTGAAATACGTCTTTGCTTTGGCTACTAGCATCTGGAATAATGATACAGTTTCTAATGTTCTCGCCTACAATACTAACATTATTAGGTACAACTAACGGAAGTGCTTCAGTGTATGTTCCTGGTGAAAGATGAATAACAAACGGCTGCTCACCACTTGCATCTGCTGCTTGTAATGCACGAGCTAATGTAGCAAATGGAGCAAATATGTGTTCGCCTATGTTATTATCATCTCCGTTTTCTGAAACATACAATTTGCCTCCAGAACGAAACCCACCATCAATAAAGCCGACAATTAATTCAGATACGTTAACTGATGTGCCGTTTACTAGATTGGTATATAGTGCTTCCCAGCGGCGAGTATTAGTACCTAGATTATAAGTATCAGTTTGGTCTGGAATAACATTTGACGTAACTGAAGCATTAAAATCTACAGTATCAAGATATTGATTGCCTAATGTTATTGTGCCGTCGAATGTAATATTTCCAGGAGTGTGTATATCGCCAAATACATTTAAGCTATCAGAGTTAACTTGACCAGTTCCGCTAGGCAGTAAATCAATATTAGCATTTGAAATAGTAGCACTAATTGTATTATCGCTAATACGTAGTGTACCGTTTTCTATATTAGAAAATACAACTGCTTCTGCTGCATTTAAATATATGTCGCCAACTAGCACACTTAAATTATTATCTGATATTGTATAGTTTGCTATTGAACTAGTATTTGTAATTAAATTAGATGACCTTGCAGTACCGCCTATTTCAAGATCGTACCCTGCTACGTTTTTATTGACGGCTATTTTGTTTGTAGATACATCAAGGTATAATAATCGAGTATCTGACGAAGTATTTTTAAACGAAAGATCAACGCCGTGTCGTTCAAGATTTGCTTGTAATAATGGACCTGTTATTCTACCGACTTGTGACATACAATACTCCTATGTAGTATTTATTGTATTACTTGTCGAAGTTGTGTATAGCTGTTACTCCGTCGCTAACCGGAGGTGCTGATGTAAACACAAGATAATACCCTGATACTCTTGCTACACCTGTTCCTGTTCCTGCTCCGGTAGCAGTAAATACAGTATTAGCAACACTGTCTGCGGCACCAATTAATGTAAAGTCTGTATTACCTGGCGTAATAATTTTATATTCAGAACCAATAACAAAAGCACCTGCTGATGTTGTTGCTCCGGTGCCCACTGCGGCTGCTGGATTTTGTACTAGTGTATAGTTGGTTGTTGAAATTTGAAAAACATTTTCAACTAATACTATAACATTTTGAGCTGCTGCTGGTACTGGATATGATGGATCGCCACTTTCTAACGGTCCAAATACAACTGCTGATGCATCTCCGTTACCTAAGTTTTGTTGTGTGATACCCGGATCTTGATTTGGTTCTTTAAATCGAAGGAGGCGCCAAGAGCTATTCTGGTATGCTTCAAACTGTTCTGTTGTAGTATTATATCTTATATGTCCGTTATTTGGTGATGCAGGACGTTCAGCAGTAGTTCCTTTAGGTATTAATAAAGTATTTGTACTGTTTATCTTTATTTCATCATCAAGGCTAGTATGAATACCAACTGCACTAGGTTGAATAGTACGTAGACTAGTGGTTTGTTGCTTAATTAATCTCATTTATACTTCCAAATAACTCACTGTAGCTGCTAGATTTGTTAAAGTTGCTCCGATATCAGGCTCGGCAACAAATACAAGCTTATCTCCTTCTTCTAATACTATCCGTTCACTGTCAAAAGTAAAAGTTTCGCTTGCGGGCAAACTAAGTCCTTTAATTACTCGGGTAACTTTATTTGCTAATGCATTACCACTCGGTATTAAGTGCATATCAAATGTTGCAGTAGCAGTATCATCAGTATTACAAACCATAATATTTGTAATAGCATAACTTTTACCTACTGGTACACCTTGACTAGTTGATTGATCAATTATATCTAGTGCAGTTGTTTTTAATTGTGCGTTTACTATTGCCATTTGTTTTCCTTAAAAAAGCATGCCATATAACAATGCTCTGTTTTTACTTATTATTTCATCTGATTTACTATTTTGATTTACAAAATATAGACCCGATCCACCTGTGCCCTCTGTAGTGGAATAAAGTTTAATTCCACTAGTAGGAGGATTTGCTGTCGGTAAATTAGAATCATTGTCATACAACGATGCTGTAATTTCTAAGGCATCTTTTACAACTACACTCTTTGGGCCGTTTGCAGTTAGAATTAATTCTTCATTAGTATCAGTAGTAGTAATTAAATTATCAATAATTTCAATTCCACTTAAAGATAACCTGTTAGTATAAAAGTTAGCAGCTACTATACCGTCTACTGTTACCTTAACTGTACTTTCTTGTCCAGGATTAGACTCTTGGTCTAAAACGGCAACTTCTGAATCATTCTGCACAATATTATTATCACTATAAATTGATAATGCATATGTAACATAATCAGCTGTGCCTTTTGCATTTGGAATAAAATCATTATTTAAAATTACATTACCGTTGCCTGGATCAACAATTAATCCACCTACACCATAATTAAATACATTTTCTTCATAGTCAACAGTTCCGGCTACGTTAATAGCACTGTTAGGTGTTGTTATATATAACGGGCCTTCAGCATTAATACTGTTTACATTAAGTGGTAAAAATCCGCCATTTATATCTTCAAATCTAAATGACCCTGTGCCGCTATTACCGCCAGCAACATAAGGACTTTGTTCATCAAATACTAATCTTGCAGTAGGCAAGCTGCCTCTATCAATTTCAATACCTGCTTTGTATTGGAAGCTAGCACGTATTCCTGCACCGGCTTCACCTTCATTAAGAGTTAGTATGTTATCAGCAATAGTAGTAACAGAAGATTCTACAGTTGTTTGTGTACCTTTGACTTCTAGGTCGCCGGTAATTACAACAGTGCCTCTTGGGCTTGCTGCACCACTAGTAGTATCTAAGTAGATCGTTCCGGTTGGACCGTTATCTACTATAATTTTGTAGTTGCCGTCTGTTACTCTTAATACTTTTGACATTCTTATTTCCTATATAAAAAAGTAGGGGGAACTTAATCCCCCTAAATTATTTTTAGTCAGCTTCGAAATCATCTGCGCCAGTGAAGTCAGCTGCTGTTCCAGCTTCTTCCATTTCAACTGCGCCATCATCGGTAGCATTACTAAAGTTCCAAGCAATTCTGTCACCTGAATCAAGTGTTACCATACGTCCTGCAATTTTAGTAACTTGACGAGCTGT
>Ga0209092_10000169_pt1 | contig 61049 bp, 46 predicted proteins | sample FraStrMetagenome_FD_187446 | JGI IMG/M metagenome (GOLD analysis project Ga0209092, IMG submission 187446) | Marine eukaryotic phytoplankton communities from Arctic Ocean - Fram Strait ARC3M Metagenome (SPAdes) (version 2) | ecosystem: Environmental > Aquatic > Marine > Oceanic | place: Fram...
GTGGTGGTACCGATGGTGATGGTGATGGATGTGATCCCGATGCCGATGGTCCTTGTGGTGGTACTTGTGGTGGTACTTGTGGTGATGGTGATGGATGTGATCCCGATGCCGATGGTCCTTGTGGTGGTACCGATGGTGATGGTGATGGATGTGATCCCGATGCCGATGGTCCTTGTGGTGGTACTTGTGGTGGTACCGATGGTGATGGTGATGGATGTGAACCCGATGCCGATGGTCCTTGTGGTGGTACTTGTGGTGGTACCGATGGTGATGGTGATGGATGTGATCCCGATGGTCCTTGTGGTGGTACTTGTGGTGGTATCGATGGTGATGGTGATGGATGTGATCCCGATGCCGATGGTACTTGTGGTGGTACTTGTGGTGGTACCGATGGTGATGGTGATGGATGTGATCCCGATGCCGATGGTCCTTGTGGTGGTACTTGTGGTGGTACCGATGGTGATGGTGATGGATGTGATCCCGATGCCGATGGTCCTTGTGGTGGTACTTGTGGTGGTCCTGTCGTGGGTTGTCCCGATTGCGACGTAGGAGAGGGACTGTTTGGAGGACAAGACACTTCAAACCGTGACGACGAAGTCCCGCAATGCGCGGTGCACTTGAAAAAGCGAGTCGAACCCGGGGAAGCACTCAGTTCATTGTTGGCAAACGACTGTGTGTGACCAGAGTTTTTGAATCCGATGACGGGCTCTCCTATTGTGGCACTGCTGCAGCTGCTCGAGGCAACCTCTTGGATGTTGTGCGGCCCCTGCCATGTAACTCTGACCTCGGCGCCGTGGCACGCGACCACTTGTTGGTACCCATAATTGACGTTGACAACGGACGATGTTAATGGATGTAGAGAGGCCATGACAAGATGGCTGGTCGAAAGAAGTAAAAATAGAATCGGTGCGAAAAGCTTCATTTTAAAATTATAGGTTGTCTTTTATAGGTAATTTTAAACTGCATATATTTGGATAAAGTGGTACCAACAATAGTTGCATCCAATAAAAATATAATATATAAGCAACCAATGTATATGCATGATATTATGAATATTTTAGGTATATTCATACTAATATTTTTTGCCATTCGTACTAATGCAGTGTCGTGTCCCTATGTAAAAGACGGGACGTGCGTGTCCTGTGATTCTGCCGGCTTCTGTACAGACGTAAAATGTGACAATGGGTGGCTCGACAGTGACAACGACACCACGAACGGATGTGAAACATCTAATTCTACATCACCGGATTATTGCGAAACGTCACGACCTTCAAATATTTCCAATTGCGAACTAAAAAATGATTTTACTGTGAAAAGCAGCAGTTTTTATTCACTTCTGGGTCAAACGCCAAAGTTGTGTTACTGTAGTTCGCCCAGTACACTCGAGCGATATATTATTGGCGAAAACGATAAATGTTACAACGGATTGCCTCAATATCGAGACCCAAATGTTTTGCCCCCTGCGCCAAATGCAACGACACCAGCGACGACCCCATCAGTTAACATAACGTGTGTAAATGTTCAGTGCGATTTTGTTATTTGTGACGACGAAGGTTATTATCGGTCGAGTGATGATGTAACATGTATACAGTGTGAACCTGGATTTTTTTGCCCGTGTGATATATTTGACTCTCGAAAAGAATGTGAGTCGGGTACATATCAAGCGTTGGCCGGTCAAACAAGTTGTGATACATGTTCAGGAACAGTGAACGCGGACAGAACAAATTGTTCTTGGTCGACACCATCTATAACAAATGGCACCTGTATAACACATTTAGGAGCTACGTGTACTATGGTTATTTGCGACAAGGGATACTATCGTTCTGCCGATAATTCCACATGTGTACAATGTGAACCGGGTTACCAATGTGCCTGTGATATGTGTGATACACGCGAAGCATGTCCATCGGATACATTCCAGACGTTGGCCGGTCAAACAGGTTGCGATACATGTTCAGGAACAGTAAATGTGGACAGGACGGAATGCTTAATTGCCCCTACTATTTCAAACGGTATATGCGCACAATACGATGCAAATACATGTCTGTTTGCTAATTGTGACGCAGGTCATTATCGTTCCACCGACAATTCCAGTTGTTTGTCTTGTTTTCACGGCACATATCAAGACCAACAAGGTCAGGCGACATGCGTTAACGCCGCTGTCGGGCATTATGTCGCAGGAACAGCGCAAACTGCACAAACGGCATGTTCGCCCGGTACATCCCAAGCGTCCACTGGCCAACAGTCGTGCGACGACTGTGTTGCCGGCCGATATCAAGCACAAAATGGCCAAGCGGATTGTGTCAACGCCACTGTCGGGCATTATGTCGCAGGAACAGCACAAACCACGCAAACGGTATGTTCGCCTGGTACATCCCAAGCGTCCACTGGCCAAACGTCATGTAACGACTGTACCACCGGCCGATATCAAGCACAACAAGGCCAAGCGGATTGTGTCAACGCTACTGTTGGGCATTATGCCACAGGAACAGCGCAAACTGCACAAACGGCATGTTCGCCAGGTACATCCCAAGCGTCCACTGGCCAAACGTCATGTAACGACTGTACCGCCGGTCGATATCAAAAACAAAGCGGTCAGGATTCATGTAACGTCTGTGTCACCGGATACTGTCCAACGGGCGCGACTGAACCGTTGCCATGTCCTGCCGGTAGTTATATTACTACGGGCCGTGCAAATTGTGTCGAATGTGCCGCCGGTAAATTCCAATCGCGGCCGGGGCGAATGGAATGCGACGACTGTCCAACCAAAACAATTCGAAAAGTGTCCGTGGGTGAGTATCAAGACCAAACAGGGCAAACTTCATGCAAAGCATGCATTGGCACCGTATCGTCAGAACTTCAAAGTTGTGCCGCAAAATGTAAAGTCGGTAACCGTCAACACATCTGTCCTATATTGTTACAAGACGCTGCGACCGCTGTGAAATACAAAGATGATTTAGAGAACCAACCATGTGCCGGAAGCACTTGTACGCATGGCGACTGTTGTGATAAGGTCTCGCCACAAGAACAAACGGAGCGCAACACCAAGGTGCAAGCAGAAAAGACGGCCACGGTGACGCGTATGTCAAATCTTTTTACATTCGTAGTACAAGCGAGAGAAAAAATTGATAATGCTACCATTGATGATGCGACGGCGGTAACGAACAAAAAAACAGAACTTGAAGCCGAGTTGAGGATTGAAGATGCGGCCACGGGACAAACGCGAGAAGACGCTATTGGGAATGCGTTGACTGCCATGAACACCGCCCTCAATACGAAAATGAACGAAAAGTTGGTAAAATCAATGGAAGAATCGGACGAGGAAAGGGCCACCGAAAGAGTCGAATTGAAAAAGAAAACAGTTGCAGAACAAATGCAAGAGCGCCGAGCCCAAGCGATTGACCTTTCCGCACTAAACATTAAAGCCGCCAAAGACGCTGTCAAAGAAACGTTGAGGGAAGTCGAACAAGAAGAGGAAGCCGCCGCCGCAGACGAGTCAGCGGGAAAAGACGCGCGCAGACAAGCGGCGGCGGCCGCGAAAGTCACGGCGAAAGCAGCGCAACGACAATTGGCGGTGGCATCTTCAAATGTCAAGAAAATGGTTTTCGAATCTATGAAAACCGCCGCAACAGCCGTAGCATCGGCCTCGACAGACGATTTATCGGTTATTGTCGCAACAAAAGATGTCGCTCTTAATCCCGACTTGGATGAAAAAATGGAGAAATTCAAAATTGAATTTATGAAACTCAAAATGGCAAAAGACCATACGACCGTCAATTTCAACGATATGGACAATTTCGATTGTGTTAACGCCGACTTGAATTTAGACGAAATGGGTCTGTACGATTTGGACGAAGTCATATTTGACAAAGGTGAAAAGGCCGTGGCGTGCAATTTGGGCGACCCCGTTACATATGTAGAGAAAACGACCAACAAGGCCGATGACTACAACGACTACGAAGTGTATTGCTGCGGCGAATCTTCGGGCGCCGGTCGTCTGAGGCGTCAATTGACCGGTGGTCTCAATTGTAACCAGCTGTACAAAGATGCATCCGACCATTTGGTGAAATGGAATGAATTAGATACGTACACATGCCCTTCCACAGGAGATTACGAGCATCTCGTCATGAGTTTGGGCGGAACGTTCACTGGCTGCTTTTTGGAATCGAACGGTACCGCGGGATGGGTACACGACGGCCCCGGCAGGACGTTGGGTAATTGCGGCGCCTCTCAATGTACTGTAAACAACACAAATGTCACCTGCTTATATTTAGGAAATTCTTGCCAGCCAGCGTGCGAAGCGGGTTATGCGTCCGACAGCCAGCCGCTCACGTGCTCGGGCGGTGACCAATATTCGTCCAATACGACGTGCACGGGATGCTCTCAGGGTACGTATTCCTCAACGGGCGCGACAACATGCACATCGTGTCCGAACGGAACCGGAGCGGTTGCTCTGAGCAGCCAGTGTCATGATTGTCCCACCGGCAAATACGTAGCATCCACAGCCGGTTGTGCGGACTGCCCGTCGGGCAAATACGTCGCGGCAACAGGCCGATTAGGATGTCACGACGTCACGGACATTGCCACCGAACTGCTGGACGCGACGGGAGTCCAGTGTTCTTTCGGCGGCTCTGTTGTTTACGATGGCGATGGCAAATACGATACCGGTTGTAAACAAAATGACGGTTCAACACACGTCGACATTGTCATGTACGGGGTTGTGGAAGTAAGGAATGCGGCCGACACAGCATGTGAGAACAAATGTGCCAAGTGGCACGGAGAATTGTCAAACGGGTTTGATGACCCAAAAGACGGCGATTCAAATGTTGCAACATATGACGCCTCGGCCATTTATTGTCAATATTTATTGTGGACTTCTGTCCCCATAAAATCAGACGAGTGTCAATAATAAAATCGGACGAGTGCCAACAATAAAAAAAAGTACCTATATAACAGATACAAATTAATACATATTTAAAATGAAAACGTTTTTATTATCAACGTTATTAGTGGCTGCGCAAGCCAACTTTTTTAGGAGGCACCGCGGTAGAAACGGTTTCCTCGGCGCCGGTATTCGACACAGCGGTGAAAACTTCCATGCCGTCTTTGCTCTGGCCGACGTAAATGATTTAGGAGCGACGTCTGTTGAATACTTTGATTGTGGCACAGGGAACACCTCCGCGTGTATGAGCACGACTGCCATTGGCAACATTAATGCCCTTTCATTGGGCGTAAGTACACCCCAAACTGGACATTCAGTAAATGTCACGACTTCGTTAGTAGGTAATTCACACTTGTTCGAAGTCGAATTCACACCTTCGAGCGTGGCAAATCACATCATGACCGTCATCGACATCAACGGGCAGGATGTCATGGAAGAATCATACGTTTGCAATGCGGGACACAAAGTTGAGACCGACGGAAGCTGTTCCCCATGCCCAGCCGGTCAATATGCCGAACTCGGAGCCGTAGCGTGTACCGCCTGTCCGGACTCCTCAACAACCCCTGGAACAGGTGCCACGGCCATCACCGACTGTGGGTGTCCCGCAGGTACTTACGCCACCGCAAACGGCTGTTCTGCCTGTGACGCTAATAAATACAACGCCGCCGGCGACCATGTGGGTTCGCCGACGACCTGTGACGACTGTCCAAGCGGTTCGTGGGGACAGTCAACCTCGGCCGTGGGTTCCGACGAGAAAAGCGACTGTCTGTGTCCCGCAGGCACTGGCGGTAGCTCTACAGGTTGCGACCAATGTTCCGCCGGCATGTGGGACGCCGGTGGAGACCAGGCTGGCCAAAGCGGGTACTGTACCCAATGTGTCGCTGGCAAGTACTCTGGGGCATCCGGTGCCACTAGTTCTGGCACGTGCGACGACTGTTCCGCGGGAACGTACTCTGCCGTGACCGGCGCGACGCAGTCCAGCACGTGCACACTTTGTGGCCTAGGCAAGTTCTCTGCCGCGACCGGCGCGACGTCTGTCAACACGTGCGCACCATGTCCGACAAACTCAACCACCACCACCATGGGTAACGATGCTATCACGGACTGTCTATGCGCCGCGGGTTATAAGGCTGACGCCGCCACCAACACTTGCCACTCCTGCCAACCTGGTTACTACAAGGTTGGGACTAGTAACGTTGGTTCAGGTTCGCAATGTACCGCATGTGGCGGTGGTAAGTACCTAAGCACCAGCGCGAACATCGCCGAGGCGGCATGCGAACTTTGTGGCGCTGGCAAGTCCTCGAGTGCTACTGGAGCGGCTTCCGGGACGACATGCCAAGACTGTCTTGACGGTTCTGTCACGGATACATTGACGGGTGATGGTGCCACCACCTGTACCAAATGTGTCGCTGGTAAGTGGTCTGCCTCTTCGCAGACGGCATGCGCCGACTGTGGCGCCGGCAAGTGGTCAGACACCGTAGAAGCGCACGCCGAATCGACATGCGAAGAGTGCGGCATGGGCAAGTGGTCGGCTTCCACGGGTGCGAACGCCGAAACGACATGCACCAACTGTGTCGCTGGTAAGTATCTCAACACCACGGGTAACGATGCTATCGCAGACTGTATAGACTGTCCACAAGGCAAAGTTTCGGTGCCACCGGCGGATGCCTTGAACGATTGCCAGTACCGTTCATTAATGTACGGTTACGTTTTTTTGGTAGACGCTCCGAATACTTGCACTGTTGCACCTTGCGCCTGCACCAAAACATGTGTCCAATGGCACGGTAGACTAATCGAGGGATTTACCATTGCGGAGAGAGGAGCGGCTGGTATTGTGGAGGAAACAGACACGACAATTTGTGGTATGTTGAAACAAACAGGCGAATTGATAAAACAAGAGGGATGCACCGGAAATTAAAAAAAATAACCATGTGTTAAATGAGAGACCAGACACTTACGTGTATTGTCACAAACGGTCGTTTTCACGTGGGAACGAAATTAGCCTATAAATAAAACTTAACTTGAATAAAATGTTCTTCATATTTTTGTGTGTACTCTTTTCTATGACGTCGGCATACAAAGTTCATCTTGGCGCCCGAGCAGGAGACCCGTACAAAGTTCATCTTGGCGCCCAATTGGGAGACCCTGATTTATCTTCACAGCTGAACGCGGGCGCAAACCACAGTAATGTTATCGGATTTCACGTCATTGTCAATTTACCAGGCGGTGTTAACGGCGCGTCTATCAAATTCGAAGATTGCGGCGCGGATTGCAGTACTACCAATACTCTTATTAAATATATTCCCGACATTATTACTGAGCCCAAGGGTGCCTTTGATTGGAGCGAATTTCAATTTTCCAATATTAAATTGTATCAAATCAAATATAAATCTGGTCAAGAGCACACTCATATCAAGGCAACGATACGCCCAAATGATTGTTACAACGTAGCGTGCGAAATCGTGGAGGAATCTTATCTGTGCCGATTGGGCGAAAAACCCACGGACACGGGTACTTGTCAGGCTTGTTCCTCTGGAACATTCCAGTCTGGCGTGACTTGTTCCTCATGTTCTGCAGGTGCTACGGCCGCAAAAGAATCAATAAGTTGTGATGTGAAGACAAATCAAGCCGCTACTTTTGCTCAAATGTCCGGTGCGGTTCAAAAAAACGTTCAACAAATGGTTCGGCGTATGCAAGCTACTAAGACCATCACAAGCGTCGAGAATGAATTTGCAAACATGATTACAGAAGTAAAAACGTTGACAGTGTACGGCCAACGTGTTATTTTGATGGGTAATATTATGGCCACGTTATTTACAAATTTGCCCCAAACTGTACAGGCCAATGATATTCAAATGAGTGTTGGTTTTGATGACGCAACGTTGGTGTCTTCTGTAAAAACGGATATCCAAACAAAATATCCTTACTTGGCTACTAGAAGTGTACGTTGGCTCGGCGCTAAGCCTGGCGTGCATACTACATGTGATTTGGACGCCAATGACTACCATGGCATTGCCGAAGTATTGATGGATAAGGATATAGCCCCCATGGCCATTTTGTGTCGTGGTACGCAAAATATTGTGCGTGTAAATGTGACGAGTTATGTAGCGTCTACGGGTGTGGAATCCGCCACTACAGAATGTTGGACGGGTTCCGGTTGGGATACGCCTGTAAATCGCGTAAAAGGTGATTTGTACACGTGTAATGGCGAATATCTTTTTATCAATTCGGCCGGAATTGTCAATCCTGGTTGTACAAATATTGACGTGTCGGCACCCAATAATAATAGTGTATCAAAGTGTGACTGTGGCTCGGATGAATGTGACTGGTCTATATCTGCTGGTAACGGCCCATATTGTGAGGCATCGTCGAGTACATGTTTATGGTCGTGTATTGCGGAATACGTGCCTCTAAAGACGGCGCGCGGCCATGTTCGTGTGGATGAACTGAAAGTAGGCGATTCTTTAGAAACAGCGGATGGCAAATTGACAACCGTTACAGATATTCGTGTCGTCAGTGTTCCTAGAAATGCATTGCACGAAGTTGAATGCAATGGCGCTACCGCTCATTTGACTGACAATCATGTCTATCAATGCGCAGGTAAATGGCACCATCCCAGTGTGCGTAATAAACGACGTCTTGCAGAGTCTGATAAGCCTGTTGATGTGTATTCGATTTTGACCGAAAATTATTGCGAAGATAATTTGGTCACTGCGTCGGGTCTTGTCATCGAAAGTTGGGACGGACGTGAGCCCGCCGCCATGCGACCGCACAGTTATGAAGAAGGCCGTAGAATAAATTGCCGGCCGTTTACCGAGCAAGATAAAAAGAGGACAAGTATCATGAAAACATGGTCTAACAATATGTAGAAGTATATAAATTACATTTTTTTTATTTATAAATGGAAAACGCATTAGAAAAAGAACTTGTATCATTGTTGTATAAACGTTGGGAAATAAAATATCACGGCTCATATTCTGCGGAATCGTTGTCTATCGGTCAAAAGGGGGTTTGGTTGTTTTTGGCGGCCGACCCTAAAGATGCCATGGCCATCAAGCCCGGCACGTCCGCCGAAAAATACTTTTTAAAATTACACTGGGGGAAAACCTTGTCAAACGCCGTCGAATTGCCTGCCAACTATTCTGTCAAAACATTCAAGGAGGGCATTGAATGGCTTGTTTCTGCTATGGGCATTCTTGATTTGTACGAAGAAGCCGTCAAAAAATATCTCGCGGAAGATAAGAAACGTCTTGAGGATTGGAATAAACACCGCGGCGACCTCAAACAGCGTAGCGGCCGAGCACAATATAAAACGCACATAAAATGAAACCGTATAAAAGGCCGGGCAAAATACACAATGACCACTCTTCAAAAACGTTTGGACGCTACCTTAAAACAACTCGCCTATTTTGAGCAGCGAATGCGTGAAATTAAAGTAATGCCTGTTGAAACGCCGTCGGACAGAACAAAAAAGAATCTGGCGGCCGAAAAATTACACGTGCGCATTCTAAAACGCATGCTAGTCGGATGCAAACATTCGCGAGAAAATTTACAGGCTGAATTTACAAAGCTGTTGGCGGCAGTGGAATCCTTGCGCGAACTTGTATTTTAATATATAGTTATTGTCCCAGAAACAACAATGATAGGAACGTTCTATTGGGACTTGCAACCGGTCCTGTTTTATGTGTGTCCTCTCAAAATGGAGACCTAATGCTGTCCAAGGTCGAGTTTGGCGGAGACTATTACTGGTCTACAGGTGAGCCGCCAGTGAACAACGTGGTGCAAGAATTGGAGGCGTTGGGACAATTTGGAGATTGGTTTTACAAAGAACATAAAGATATTTATCAAAAAATAATCGTAGAAACATTGTATACTATTAAGCATAATCGTTATTTTTGAATTAATCGACGCGAACTCTCTTCTTTGGACGCGTGTTCGACGTACGCTTGCGCTTGGGCCCGGGCAAGTCGGCCCGCGCCGTGGCCCAATCCTCGTCCTCAGCGAGGCCCGTGACAGCCGCCTTTGGTATGGGACAACTGTACTGAGCACATCCAGCGGAAAACTTGTGCTGGTGGCCATTTTCATTCACAATCTTGCCGCTTTCGCCAACTGCTGCCGCGCGATTGAGGACATCTGTGCCTGTCAGGCGACTCAGAAGACGATTGCAATGACGACGGAATGGACGCCATCCCTTTGGGACGCCAATGACGGCTGAATGCTTGCTGGTTATGATAGCGCCGGGCATGTCTTCGTCACACATGGCTTCCATGGCCAGCAACAGAGCGGCGCGCACGTCTGGCAAGTTTTCTTCCGGAATGGACTCGTCGTACGCCTTTTCAACCACCTCCATGTGTCTGCGGAGGTCGTTGGGCGTCACAATATCCGTCCCCGAGATGATAACATCGCCCACAGCGTCGTCAAACTCGTCCATCTCTGCGGGAGTCATCTTTTGAATGGCGGCCTGAACATCGTCCGTCAGTGAGACCAGCAAAGCGTGTTGCGTACCATTGCGCGTCACGGAGGAGCGACCACCCTTGCAAACGTGCTTGAGGGTGCGCACGACGCTCACGACAGCTTTGGTGTCTGCTCCGTGAGCAATATGGCCACAGAATACATTGCGACGACCGACCATTACGTCGACCATTGGCTTGGCGGCATCGCCAATACCAAGGATGCATACTTTCACGCCTGCTGCCTGCAAATAGTCCGCGAGCACCTCTGAAGAGCCTCCGCCGCTGCAAAATGAGATGTCAACGATTTTGGGAGTGTCGTCGGGCTCGGTACCGACCTTGATGGGGCCAGACCAGCAGTTCTCTTCACCATCTGTGAAGAGATATATGGTACCGCAGTTGGGCAGGGCTAAACAATGTTCGACCGCGGCGATGATGGCAGTGGAGCCATCCGGTACAGGGATGACGAATTTACCGTGTGCGCGGGTTCCTTTCGTCATGGCGGCCACAGCGGTGCGCAGCAATATGGCGTTTGGGCCAGAGATGCTGCCAGAGCGGTCGACCAAAAGGACGATACCACCCACTGCTGTATGGTCAACATATATTTCTACATGCGTGTTGTTGAAGGCGACCACTGTGTGGATTTCGTCCATGGGTACGTTTTGGACGTTCTGTACCCCACCAGACGGAGCGGATTGTTTTCGCGGCGCGTTTGGTGGTACTGGGACGGTCTTTTGTGGGGGCGTTGACGGTGTTTGTGAAGCCATGATACGTGGTGTTGTATGCGGTGTGTTGTATGTATTTGTTTTAAATGTTGGCTGGTATAAATTTGATTTGATTCAAATCAAATTTGATTGCAATCAAATTTTTGAATATTTTTTCGCTAGATTTGTATTTTTTCGCTAGATTTGGAAAAGCATATCTTGATTTGATTCAAATCAAATTTGATTGCAATCAAATTTTTGAATATTTTTTCGCTAGATTTGTATTTTTTCGCTAGATTTGTATTTTTTCGCTAGATTTGGAAAAGCATATCTTGATTTGATTCAAATCAAATTTGATTGCAATCAAATTTTTGAATATTTTTTCGCTAGATTTGTATTTTTTCGCTAGATTTGGAAAAGTATTGACATGGCTTTGATTTGATTCAAATTTTTGAATATTTTTTCGCTGATTTGTATTTTTTCGCTAGATTTGGAAAAGCATAGTCTTGATTTGATTCAAATCAAATTTTTGAATATTTTTTCGCTAAATTTGGAAAAGTATTGTCTTGATTTGATTCAAATCAAACTACTCTGTTGAAATCACGTATTTAAAAGTTCTCATACACTTTAGTAAAAATGCTTTGGCAATGGTACTATGCAAGCACTTGGCTCGAATGCAATCCGGAAAACCAGTTGAAACTATCGAAAAGGGAACAAGAACCGTCCGTAGAACCCATTCGCTTGTCCAATGACGTCGGTGAGATATTCGGTCATCCCGAAAACAACCATATGCACTTTCGTATGTTTGGTGACGAACAAGATGTTCGAACATTTATCCGTAAAGGCCCCAAGTCCGGCGATGCTCCTATTTACGCGGTCATACAGAGGTCTTTGCGGGCGTTTTTGCCCTACGAAGCGGGGCGCAAATTGTTCAGGAACGGCAAACCTTATCGCGTGCGTAAAGAAGTAAGCGTTGGAACAGAGCATTACGTATCCGAGAATGGCCATCTGTTTAAGATGGTAGATGGCGAACTTGATCGCGTGCACTGGAAACGAACCGACTTGAGTCGTACTCAACTGCTCAAGATAACCTCTCGGCGCTTCAAGTGGGAATTTAAAGGCTCGTTTCGTTTGGAACGTATGCGCGCGGCCGTGGTCAAAATTTCGGAACAAATGGAGGACGCGGAAGCCGCGCAAACACTGACGAACGCCTTTGAACAATTTGACCCCAACTTGGATGTTACGGAGCATGGCCCCTATCAATTTAACGATTTTTTGGTGTCGCATGGATTGCATGAATTGGCCATCCGTGTGATGGAGACGTATCATGCAGATGCTCCCACCGGCTGGTTGTCGTTTGACGCTATAACAAATGCCCAAATCGAAACGGCCCGCGCGGAAGGACGGCCCATGGCAAATATCATGGTGCGCGGCCATCAGTACGTCATCGTATTTGACAGTGGTTCTGGTGCTTCTGGGCAGCCACCTGTGGTCATACGTCCACTGCGTTATGAGCGCATTTTGACGTCTATTGAGGATAATTATGGGCGTTCACAGATAAAGCTGTTGTACGACGCGCTACTCCAACTAGGTTGTGACCCTCGAATGTTTTTGATGGCTGCCATGACAAATGAGAATTCAATCGACGAGTTTATTCCCGAGGCACATCGGGAGCGTATTCGCGCCCTTATTCGCGGCGGTTCCATTGGCACAGCGTTGCAAAATCAATTGCCACCTCTGTTAGAAAAATATAAAGAGTGTGATATTCGATTGTCGTCACAAGAAACGTTGAAGCCCAAGCCTCTTGAAAGTAGCATTAAAAAGACGCTGGTGACGGGCTTGCGCGTTCCGGAGCAATTACAATCGTATTGTCCAACGTTTGAGAATATGGTACACCATATCCGTGACAATCAGTGTTGGTTGCTCGGTAGTGGCCAGCAATCGTGTGACCTTTGTGCGACGAAGGGCGTGGTGCTTAATCATTGTGGTAGTGCAAAAGCGTGTCTCAAGTGTTGGGTCGATTCGCTGCATTCGGACTCGATGCGATGTCCTTTTTGTCGCCAGGAAGTGAACGATGCACAATTGACCGTTGTGACGAACAAGCCCAAGCGTCAAAAGATACCCGGTAAAAAAAGAAAACGCGAGCGTTCATTTTCCACGGCGGAAGAAGTGCTACAGGAAATCCACAAAGATTCTTTGTATGCCCATTTTAAATTGGAAGACAACCAGTCCATGCGCAAGTGGTTTACCGTATTGATGAGACGGGGCATGTTGAAGAATGGCCAATTGCCTCGCAATATGCAAGCAAAAAAGAGTTTACGTTGTGCTTTACAAGAATTTAACATATTAAACTAATAATTGTCTTGGATTTATCTTATATGTCTCAGAAGACTCTCTATACGCCTTTAAAATGTTATTTTTACATGCTGTAAACGCTGGTTTATTAATATTGTAGGAGTCCAATGTATTTGCTTCTGGCAATATAGATGCCAGATACTTGTCCTTGGGAATCACCTGCACCCCGCCCAAGCATAGACCACCTTTCATAATATATAAAATGGAAACAATGAATGTTTTAATGGGGAATAACGCCGGCGTCTGGATACCCAATGGTATTTTTTGAGTAATCAAACACCAGTAACGACACGTCAGTAATGAATATTGCTCAACAACGTCTTCAATCGTGCGTTTCTTCGGCAGCAGGTTCCTAAAAATATGCCTGCGGTTCATTTGATTGATATAGAGTTGTACTATATGTGTAAATATGATTGGCTGTTGTTTTTTCTCGCACGTTTTCATGTATTTGTGTATCACTTTTTCGGCCTCGTTTTTCATTTCAACGTATTTGCGTTGTTCCATGAACAACCTGTCGGATGAAAATAAAATCGCCATCACTTGTTTTCGAGACAAGTACAGGTGTTGTTGTTGTCGAATCGTATCCGTCGAGTTAGCATTGACTTTGAAGTCGGTATTTCGCACGAGTTTGAGAGGGTCTTTGTTCTCTTGATGTGTTGCTGTTACCCTATGGCCCGTAAACCACGTGTCCGACTTAATAGAGTCATATCGAATCCCTGAAATTCTACAAATGTAGCCACCGTCCAAGTGGTCAACCGATGTACACGAACATTGCTCGTCGCACCAGTGAGATTGTCCTGTTTTACAACACATGTATAAATTACGTATTTGCCGTTTTAAGGTGCCCCTGTTTGCCCATTTGGGATGGTTACGACACATGTTTCGAATACATACATGCGTTTTATCACCGCTTACCCACACGCCGCCGATGACGTGTTGTATGGTACACGTCTCCATCGAACATTGGTGATTGGCACAGTGACACCATCCCGTGTTGACCGATTTCCAATGTTCGGCGAGAGTCGCTTCCAAGCTTTCACGATTCATCAATGTTATTTAAGATTAAATGTAAATACACGATCGTATAATTATAAGCCGGATTTATTCGTAAATGTCAAGAATAAGTGTTTGTCAATATAAGTTATATAAATTATGTATGTACAATGAATCTTTATTTAAGTCCCGGTCATTCGTTGATGTCTCATATTGTGGGCTATTTGCCGCTTAAAGATGTTGCCCGCGCAAGGCCGTCTTCCAGATTTATGAAAATCGCTACAGACGAGTGGTCTGGCGGTTGGCGTAAGTATGTTCATACTCATGTTCAGGGAATTGCTGACTGTCATGTTTGTCGCGCCCTTCTTCAAACGAATGGGCCGTTAAGGACGCTACATAAGTCGGCAGAATACTGCGCTTCATGCGACTACCTCGTCTGCGCAGACCATCTGCAAAGTCACGACGGTCTCATTTGCTGTGGGGATTGTATTTAGATGTGGAACTTCTGAACAGCATGTTAACGCGACGTCAAACCAGTGCCCGGCGTCCGAACCGTCGACAAACGGGTTTTTAATATCTTTTAAGACGATATTACGAGTGTGTAGTTGTTCCATTCGTTTTTTATGTGCAATTATATCAAGCCTTGCTGCGCAATAATAGACGTACAAAATGGTGCGTCCAAATGCATAGATATCATATCTCTTGGAACGGTCTTGATTCGACCAGTCCAGCGTGGCGTCGTACGGATACATATAGTTTTTAGTACCACAGTATACAAAATGCGTTAGGGGCGACGTAAAATCAAAATCAATTAACCGAAAATAGTCTTTGTCAACGACGATGTTTTCGGGTTTGATGTCGCGATGCGCAAGACCTCTCGCATGTAAAAAAGCAATGGCATTGGCGATGTCTTGCAATCCTTTAAAAACCCTTTTCAAATCAAAGGAGGCCAAAGTAAGTGCAAACAAATCACCAGGATAATGATTCATGGATATCGCAATTTTATAGTCCGATATCTTTAACATTCGTTGTGGCCCCACAATCATAGGCGAAATTGATAATCTCTTGACACGATAATTGTTCATAAAGGTAAGACGAATGGCCGCTGGCTCCCCCTGACAAACTTTCCAAAGTATCGACGGCTTGTCGGTACCACTGTTGACATAAATAGACGTTACTTCGTTTGAAATCGCAGGCTGGAACACTAGAGTTTCCCCCGTGTATTTCTCCAGCACACTCGGATTCGAAATAAAACAACCCATTATGGTTCGGCAAACCTTTTTTATAGTGAACTATAAAAGAATGTCGACTTGGTTCAAATGCGTCTTACAGAAAGCTCCAAATATCCACCTTGGTCACGAAAAAGAAAAGACGAAGTGAAAAAAATGCCCATCCAAACGTCTGTCAGCACGCCTAGAGAAAAAAACATCGTCGAAAAAGCTTTCGAATCAATGAAACAATTCTTTAAGAAATAGAACAACAACGATTGTGTTTACGCGCAACTTTGTAAAATGTTTTTGATGTTTGTGACAGTCGCTCTGATTTCTGTACCAATTTATTAATGTCCTCGCTCCGTTGGAGAATCTTGTCGACGTTTTCATGCATAATGACCATCGTCTCGTCCAGTTGTTGTCGAACCCTGTACATTGGACTAATTGTTCTGGGGTCTTGACAGTCTGTAATGATATTTTGTAGAACAGTGGGGTCGTGCACCAACTTTGATAATAGTTCGTAGCTCACAGACGTCGGGTATTCGTTGTCGGTCACCATCACCAATGTTTTGTCCTCTAGCTTTAAGACAACAAACTGCCAAGGAGGATGTTCGAATATTTTGCGACGGTCTTGTGTCGTTGTTGCTGCAAGGCGAACCAATTCGTGCATCAATTCTCGAACAGAATTTCGATTGAAAAAAGTTATGAAATTCAAATCTTCGGCGTATAATATATTGTCCGCTTCAAAAATAAAAGCAGCCACAAGTTTCATTTTTGAACACTATAAAACATTAAATACTTTTTTTTACATGACTATGATTATTGTGGGCTACGAGTGGTGTCCCCATTATCACCACGCTATAGCAGTACTCAAACATTATCCTCAATATTTAATGCCAGTCCAAAAACAGGGAGTAGACGGTAAAAAGGAGCTGCTCCATAAAATTCAAGTAGTAACGTTGGGCAAAACGCCCATCGGCAAGCCCGTCGGTGATACGTCACCACAAGTGTTTGTCAGATATAATGACATTGTCTACTGTCTAGGAGGGGACGATGACGTCACACAAAATAAATCTCTTATAAAACGTTACTTTATCTAAATCTTTGTTGTTGTTGGTTGTAATAATGCCATTCTCTTTGTATAGATTGTTGTAATTCTCCCTGTTGGCGTTGATAACTTATCTTGAGCCTGTCGTGGGCGCGCTCGGTTTCAATGAGGCTCGACTGTAAACTGTCGATGCGGTTTTTAAGATAGTCGTTGTCTTCGTACACATCTTTCGTTTTGCGGCGCTGCAACGCCAACATCATTTCACATTCATTGGAATTATCCGCAAGCTGGTCGTATTTACGTTTCAAGTGCGCGTGTTTATTTTTAAGTTGTTTGCAAACAGGTTCGTATTGACTGACCATGTATTCTCTCACGTGTTGGCGACAATCCTCCGGACATATGCCCGAATGGAATTGTTTCACGGCGGTCTCGCCGGCTTTCGAGGATGTCGCCTGTATTTCGGCAATAACAGAATGAATTTGGTCTGCATTTTCTTGGAACAGCCCCCAGTTGTTGACAGTTTGGACTGCTTTTTTGGGTATGTCGAGAGACCATTTGTCTTTTACGGATTCGCGTGTCTCGTAGCCCACGCGAATTAAATAGACGCCGAAACAAAAAGACATTTTTTTACAGGCGTCGGGATGTCGTCCATTTCTGTACGCGTGTGCGTCATCGGGATTGTGTCGGATATTCTGTGGACAGTCTGCGCATTTTTGAATACGGTTCGCTGCACAGTGTGTATGACCCGACCATGCCTCTTCGTCTGCATAAAACAATGACTCTTTTGCATGGCCTCGTCCACATACCATGCAAATTTCTTTTCTTTTGTCAAATCCTAATTTTTTTCGAAGTTCCGTGACTTCGTCGTAGAACCACTTTTGAACGGCTCTCGCTGTGAATATAAACGGCATTCCGTCGACGTTACCGCCCGGCAATATTCCTAGGACTTCTTTGAACGCAACGAGTGTCGCGAATAATGTTTGATAATCTTTCTTCTTGGGTTTTTTTATGGACGGGAAATCTTTGAGTGTTTCAATGAATTGGACGCATTTTTTGTTTCTGTCTTTGTGTTGGAACAAGAATTCGTGATAATGATGTTGGTGAAAGGTTTCCAACATTTTTTGGTAGTCTGTCAATTTTGGATTTGTGAGCTGGTAGTACATTTGCAGGAATGTGTAGACTAATTTTGTAAACCCGTTTTTAGAGACAGATTCTTCAAAGTCGTTGACAATTTGGTCTACAATGTACTGACCGTAATTCATTTTTTGTCGATTTCCCGGCAACGCGTTTGTGGAAACGCTTGTTCTGAACATAATTCAAAATTCTGTATGACGGAGTATATAGTTTTATTTTCAGGAGAGCAAGGATGAATATCTCGAATCCAACATTACCGGCCCACATTAAACAAAGTGCTCAGAATATAGTAGACGCGCTATATGAATCAAATTTCGCTCAGAATAACGTTGATTTAAATATCGACCACGTCGGATTTTTGAATTATACTACGGGTGTAAAACTTCGCTTCACGTTTGCGGATACCTTCCTAGATGACGATGTTGACGAGTGGCGCCGTATAGCGCGCCAACACGGGGCAACCGGGATAAAAACAAAGGTAGACACATCTACGGGCAATATTGATATGAATATCGAGTATAAAAGGCGTCCTGCTTTTTCTAAAATATGGATAGTTCGGTCAGCGTTGATAGCTCTCGCGAGCTTGTCTTATCATCAACTACATCTGCTCCACGCCGAGAGATATCCACTGCCGTCGTTCGTGTAAAAAGGCCTGTAGCGTTGCAAGTTTCGGAGAATGCATTTGTCGAAAAAACATTGCATTATATATCGTCTATCAATGGATGTGTCAGGTCTGGGCTCGTGTTGTCAACGAATACGAAATTTCCGACGCGATACATTCTTGCCATTCGCAGTATGCCATTGATGCAACTGGACGATTTTAAAAATATTCGCGACACCAATGACCATATCCGTGATATCCTCATTTCTACCGCCGAAGACTTGATACGCATTGACGTCTGGCGCAATGGAAAATTACCCACTGTTCGAAAAAAACGCCGCCGGCCCAAAGAAGCGGTTGTCACAACGTGTGATTTAAGTTCTGTCTCAACGGGCGACCGAAAATGTATTCGCCAATTGTTGCTGCGCATCAATGCCATGCCCGAGATAGAGTGTCAGTTTGAAGTGTCCGTCGATACGTCACTGCCAGAATACTATCAACTCGAATTAAATATTTTGGACAAAATCAGCCTGGCTTCTCTCGAATCCATTCAACACGAGTGCCGCTCCTTTTGTCACAATATCGAGTTTGATTTTCCACACAAAGTGGTTCGTATACAGTGTCTCAGACTGTCAGCCCCTCTAAGACGAAAAAGATTAGTATTAAAATCAACATAAGTTAATAATATGTGTATTTTTATTTTCAACTTGTATTTGATTGTAATCAAAAATGACAAGTTTTTTGAGATTGCCGTCTTACTTGTCGACCTCGTCGCCTACGAATTCGCGTCGACTTCCGTTTGAAACGTTGGGTTTTGGTCAATTTGAAGACTACAGTCCGTGGGCACTCCGTGTCTCTTGTCCCAAGCAAATGACGCCCACACGTGGCTCTGCCAAGGCCGCCGGTTACGACTTGCGTTCTTCCACCAAGATTACAGTGCCTGCCCGTGGTTCTGTGGTAATCAATACCCAATGTAAAGTAGAACTGCCGTCGGGCCACTACGGAAAAATCGAAGGTCGTTCAGGACTCGCCATCGGTCATGACATCGTTGCCTTTGGAGGTGTTGTTGATGAGGATTATTGTGGCGAAATTCATGTGAAACTGTTCAATCACTCAGAAACACCCTACGACGTCAAAATTGGCGACCGTATCGCACAACTCGTCATTCAACGCTACACAAATCTTAACGTCCAACAGGTAGATACTACAGTGCGGACGAGTGCTGGATTTGGGTCTTCTGGACTATAATTCACCTATATAAGATTTCTTTGATTTAAACAATGTACCGTTCAAATTATAAAAGTTTATTTCGTTGTCATACTCTCACCGAATGTGTAAACTATGCCCTTGAACCTAATATCACCAAAACTGATTTGTTTTTGTACTTACTCGATACGTATGACATTTTGCTGTCTCACGCGGATGGTTCTATGCTCCTTGACGAAAACGACGATGTTCCCTACTTGCGATTGGCCAACAAACTAGAGATTTACGTCTTTGAGGCATGGAATACGCTTTTTGACAGAATTCCCGGTCAGTTGAAGGGCTGGTGTGAAGGTATGTTTGTGTATGTCTGTATTTCCATGTGTCGATGGCTTGCTTCGTCTCCCGGATGTACCGTGATACCCATGGACACGCGCATTTGGATGAAAGAACAGCGCATGCGTTCTCACCTGTCCTACGACACGGCTACTTGGACTGTTGCGGACATTTTAAATGCTTTGGACATTATAGAGCTGCGTTGGTATGATTTAAAGTCTCTCGACCACCATATGTTTATTTATTTGGACGCACTTGAATTTCGCGCCGCGTGGTTCATTGCACATACCGCCGGCAAAGAATATTTCGACATTCAAAAGCACCGTTTAAAAATAGACGACAATGAATTTCAAGTACATCCTGCGATTATATACCAATACTACGTCAGATTCATTGGCATCCGCCGGTCGTTCGCACAATACACCATGTACGATACCGTCCCTCCTGTGACAAACATGCCGGAAACACGGTGGGAAGATTTTGTTAAAAAGGAGACACGGCACTTGACCATTCGTAAATTTCGAGACCGCGTGGCCGAAATTACCTGGAAACACATGATGCGTTTATCTGATAATGCGCGGGCGTCTTACAACGCCCGTGGTTCTCGAGTTTCTGCCTACCAGTGTATGGCGGAGAACCGGCCACTATCCGTTTTAGACAAGTTGAATAGTGTGACGGCGTACGGCAAGCCGCCGGTGGTCATGGCCAACGAATGTATACGCGACGGTCTATTTTTACAAATGGTACATGCACATTTTATGTCTACTTACTCCGTCTCGTTCAAAGACTTTTTTTATTGTGATTCAGAGCAAGTATGGAAACATCGCTCGAAACTGCCGCACATGGTTGTTCCCATCATTATTGAGCGCAAAAGACGCTTTGATGTCATGCACAAAGGACTGGTACACCTCGTGCCCACTGGGAGTTTTGCCGAGGCGTTTCAATTGTGGTTGTTGATGGTGCGGCGCGATTACAGAGGTATTTTATATGGTTCGATGGATTTCGGTCGACTTTGTCGTCTTTTGTTTGATCCGCCCGACGTGGCGCAAAATCGCGCGTTGGGTACAAATATGACCGCTTATCAATGGGACGTATAAAGGCCATTAATTTCAATCTTAAATGTCCTATTTGCCTGGTAGTTACGAAGAGTATTTGGAACAACTTCGTCAAAATCTAGAAGACGTACGCCGTGCAAAATCCACGCACGCCACAGTCCAAATATCGTCGGAGTCGGAATCCGAAGAAGAGGCTGAGCCTTATCAAACATTTCCTGTTCGTAAAAACGACGATTCTGTGATTAAACAAGGCCACGACCTGACGTGTGGGATGCGCTGTCTGCAAAATATATATGGTACCCATATCGTAACACGTGAAGAAATGGATACGCAAGCCAGATTTTTGGAGCAAGAAGAGGCTAAATTCGCCGACAACGTCGACCCCAAATTTGACCCCGATTTTGGAGACTATTCGATTGAAGTACTGCAATCCGTACTTGAAAACAAAGGCAAATGGGCACAACGAATAGATATTGATAAAATACCGGCCGATTACTTTGTACCAGTAGTCGAAAAAAACCCGACATTTGTGGGTTACATTGTCGCTTTACCTGGGCATTACGTGGTAATAAAATACAAACAACAGACATACAAATGCTTGGACTCGTTAAAGGATATAGCTACTCGTTTGATTGATAAACGCTCGTTACTCAAAATACGTGATGGTCGTGTTTTTTGTTCCCTAGATTCGGACGACACAAGACCGGTAGTCGCCCTATTGGCTGTTGGTGGTTCCCCCTTTGTCGAATATTCATTGTTACACAGCTCTTGGTCACAGTCTCCACCGTCGCCCGATAAATTTATCTTGGAAATAGGCAATGTCGTCCGACCAACTTTAATGAGGAATCTTCGCGCAACCAGAGATAAAGAAGTCTTGGGTTGGTATAATCGATGGAAAACGATGCGCGTACCACCGTCAGAAAAAACATTGAAACATCTGACTACTATGGTTCGCGAGAGAATAAATACAGAGCGTACAGTCATTATCAAAAGGGCCGACGAACAAGCAGTCATCCGCTGCTCTTCTGCAGAAGGTCTTATCAAAGAACTGTTACAGATGCAGTGGATTTCAAGAGGGGTCGATTTTTACTTACGCATAGATTCCTCTGGCATTGTGGACGAGTACGACAATGAACTTGATTTTCAAGCGGAAGGGTCTCTACAAGATTTTGGTATTGCCGATGGCGCTGTGATTACGCTGGACAGTTACTCTTCTGTGGCCGGAGACATGTCGGCCAATATAGGTGGTTTCTACACATTTGAATGTAGAATTGAAGGCACCTGTATTGGCCAGCAACATAACGCCTATTCGGTACGGGACAATGAGGGAAAAGTACACGTTGTTTATAAGAAATGTATTCAAACGATTAAGAGATGAATTTAAATTTTTTTTTAACGTTCCAAAACAAGTATTTTGAAACTTGATGTCTATGTAGTAATCGTTGTCTGCATACTGGACATTTATTCTTTATTTCTTTAGCGAATTTTTGCATACATTTCACGTGTCCCACTCTAGTTGTGCAATGACAATGCAACACCAGATATGGGTCTTGGAAATTAAAAGACTCGTCACATCCACGGCAAATGGGTTTGGTGGTAAATTTTCTTTTTGTAGTGCGTTTGATACAAACTTGTTCGGGTGATGCCAATTGTGCTATCATGGAATCGGAAAATTTAAACCCGGTGGCTTGGCCATTAAACCACGACAAACGTGCCCGTGTAAGAGATATCTTTTCTGGTGTGGGCGCTGCTTGAACGTCCAGCCATGCGTCATAACATTGGCGGGCGGACGGGTCTAAAAGCATCGTAGCAATAGATTTAATATATTTTTGACCTTCCTCGAACACTTGCGGGGCACATACCGCCGCTTCTTCGCGCGACATGGAAAGACGCAACTTTTTCTCAACGACTGACAAATCCCACATCGACAAATATTTTTTACATTGATTCAAAATATCCAAAGGCGAACTTTTAGAATCAATGGACAACAACTTATACACAGAATAATCCATTGTTGTTTAAGATTAGTGGTAAGACTTAGATCCGATTATACCATGAACCTTTGGCTACTATATATATCTGCCGACCATTGTATAAAATGTCCAAAGCGGACGACGACGACGATTGGGATGGTGGCGCCAGCAGCGACAGTGACCTGGACATTACCACGAAACCTAGGCCACCATCGCCAGCCACCATGCACAAAATATATAAAATAAAACCCAGCGGGCGTGACCGTGACCCTGTCAAAAAAGAACACAATTACGTTCAGCGTGACGGGCCGTCTTTTGTTTGTCAAATCGACGACGAATTACCCTCGCAAATTGTCCTGACTAATCCACCAAAGCGTACGGACAAAGAGCCTCCATTGGGCGTCGAAACCGTCGAAATAGACGACGAAATGTACTTACGCGTGCTTTACAATGGCGTTCTACAATGTAAATGGCGTCTCGAAAGACACGACCCGCCGGCCCACTTGGCAGAAAACGAATATTTTTTCGTGGCCCAAAGCTACGAATGGTTAGACGATCGTGCATTTAAGCTTGCTTTAACGTTTATGAACGACTTTACGGGCGAAAAAGATATTGGATTTAATCAAAACTTTTATGGCAACGACATCTTCGGTAAGAAATGGCGGACGATTCACACGGCCGCAGTGGAAGCATTAGCACCTGCTGAATACAAACAATTCGTTACACATAAAGAAACAACTAATTTACTGTAATTTTATTATCAACACGAGCCTGGTCGGCGCGTAACGCCAACACTTCTGCTGACACTTCTTGTATGCCCGCCTTTTTTAAGATATCCCTGTTGTAAGTAGACTTGGCAATCTCTTTTAATTGTGTCATCTCGTCCTTTCTGCGAGCACATTCGTCAAACACTAGGTCGTCGGGCGTCTTCGCAATGAGCTGTTCGCTGTTCTCTGTGATGAATGCGCCGGATAAAAAGCGCAAATCAGGTACGCTTTGTTCCCATAACAATTGCATTTCTATGAGTGCTTTTCGCATTTCTGGATTTTTTTGGAAATCGATTCGATTTTGGTTCGTTCTATCCTCCAGACTATCCATGACATTCCTAAGTTTTTGACGTATGCCGCGCTTTTCCGGCGATGAATCGGGGCCATGTCCGAGAACTTTCTTGCCAGTGTATCCGTAAATCCACCCGGGTACTCTATCCACCCACCCTATGCCGTAATCTCCGATGTCAAGTACAAGTGCATATGCGCCTGGCTTGGCCGTTTTTTTCAAAATGTTTCCGACGGCTTTCTTCAGACCCTCTTTTTTTACATCTTCAACTGATTCTTTTACGATTTCGATTGCGCCTTGTTCGCCCACTTGTTTCATAGAATCATGTTTAACGACAGCGCCCCATTGCACGACTTCCACAAAACGTTTTTGTGCGGGCAATTTTAAATGAGACTTTTTTCGCACAGCACGGGCAATGACTTGATCAAGTTGGGCGGGATTTAACATAGGTTCCATGATATGTATTTGATTTGCGGTTTTGAATGACTTTCCTTCTGTAATGGAATAGTGTAACAATACACAGTTGAGTTTGTTGTCATTAAACATGTTTTTGAGCAGTGTATTTTCGAAGCCACGGTTTCCAAACATAAGTGGTCGAATGCGCTCACGAGGAATGTCGCGCTGGAACTCTGTCCCCTTTCGTCGCAGAGTATATGTGAAGGTTTCCATGTTGCCTTCCACGAACGAATGAACGATATAAATTTTGCCCATGTAACGAACTTTTTGCCCAATTGCAAATTCAAAAGCGGATTCTGGCAACTGTTTATCTATCAAACAGAACTTAAACTCGTCGGTCGACGGTGTTGCACATTCCATAATAGTTTGTCCGTCCAGTTTTTGCCAGGTCACTTCTGATTTATATATGATACATTGTTTGGCCCCTTTTGCCATTAAAAACCTGCAGAAATCGAGTATGCCGCCGCGGCCCTCCGAAAATTGTGAATAGACAATTGACCTCGGCAACTTTTCTGTTTGACATTGTGCGCGTATTTTACGGGGTTGGTCATCGCCCTCTTTATAATATACAATATCCGCCGTTCGCGTGTTTGTCGGGTTGTTCAAGTATTTGTTCCACATGATTTCCCATTTGGGAGACCATTCATCAGACGACAAATTACCTATCCTCAACAACTTTTCGTTAGTTAAATGACTTCTCAAATTCGTTGCGACGATGTCATTCATCCTGCTTCGAATTTCAATATCATCTACTGTCGGGCTAGAACCCAACCATTCGATGGGGACACCCTCAAATTCTTCATAATCGGTGAAAACAACCGCGGCGTGCCCTGGCGAATAGCAATAGACGTGATTGCCCGATTTTATAATAGGTATATCCGGATAACGTTCGAAGATGTTTTTTGGCTTACGTGGCTTTGACGAAACTCGTAGCGGAGCGCCACGCCCGCCTGGACTATTCGGTACAGTAGAAGGTGTCATACCACCCGACGCACGTGGTGTCACATCGCCGGGGACAAATGTTTTTACGTTAACGCGCAGTTTAGGAGGTTCGTTCAGAACACTGTCCAATTCCGCAGACATATAGTTGATTAGAATATGTTCATCAAAAGACACCATAGGAATCATTTCGCGGTGTTCTACCATAAAACGGTCAGTGAATTCAATATGCTCAGACTCTTTTCTTTCGCCCTGTTTTTCTTCGCCATCGTCTTTCCTCTCTTCACGGAAAAGTGTAAGCTTATCGGGTCGTGTGACCTTTAAAAATGTTTTATGCGCTTTTTTTGCCTCGGCCGCCGTTGGGTATTCTTTGTAGCCATATGCAAGTTTATTTCCTTCGTAAAAAGGCCCAACAACCATTTTACGGGCGTCTGGACGAAATGTTACTTCCACATAATCGAGTGGGAGCCAGCGTTTTGAAAATTTTGAGACTTGGAATGTGCGACCATTTTCCAATTCGATCAGACGCTTTTTGTTATCAATGTCGTTCTTTTTAGAAGCTTTACATCGTGTGATAGACTCGTCGGTGTTGACCCAATATCCTTCTTCTTCTGATTCGATTTCGTGGAGATAACGCTCTTGGTACCGTTCTACCTGGTAACGAAGTGTTTCGTGAATGTATTCCGTCTGGCCGAAAATAGACCATCCCTTCACAGTAGGGCCATCGCCTTCCCATGGTGTCTCTTCAGAAGAATGACTATGGAAATAACCAGTTCCCTTGTATGTGTATAATGCACCAGTAGTATCTTGTTGATGTATTTTCCACCCATCTGGTAATTCTATTAAACGCATGACACCTACCGCTACTCGATAAGCAGCGTAGAATTTCTCAACCACTTTGTTGAGAATAACTCGTTGTTTGGTTATTGAAAGTTGTCTTGAAAAGAATGCCGGTATTTCGTATTTTCCACTACGATCTTTATTGCGAAGCAGGTCGTCACCTTCACCCGCACTTAGTGTTCTATAGTCTAATAAATCTGACAAGCGTTGTTGTGCCAAGCCTGCGACTTTAAGACGTATAGCTGAATATAATATCAGTTGATACGCCGAAAAATGTACCTTTTCATATTGAAACACTTTGTAAGGATACTCTCTGGCGGACGATTCAAAATCTTCATTATCGAAATAATCAATGAATTGTTGGATGATAGGTTTCATTTGCTTGGCATTAATTCTGAAAAGAACGAGTTCGTCACGTGGACGAGTCATATTGAGCAGTTTTTCCTGGCCTTTAAGAGTAGAAAGCACTTGACCCACAATGCCTGTCCAAACGGCCGTCGCTGCGATTGTTTTGGCACCTATTACGGGCAAAGCTAATGTTGCGCTCGCACCAGCGAATGGCAACATACCGGCGGCGGCGGCGAGCGCTATAATCCCACCGGCCATGGCTGTTTTTTGACCTGTAGTAAGAAAAAATCCAAACATGGGTTTATAATGAGTTCGAATGTATCTCGAGACAGCAGCTTTTTTTTCGTCCAGATACATATATTCGTTACGGAATGATTGTTCATCAGTTGGGAAGACATTTGTGCGCGTTTGTACCTGGCTCAACATATTAAATAGTGGTATGAGGTCTGTAACGGATTTGGATAGCGGCGTTCCTGTCAACATAATCATATATTGGGCTCTCTCTGCAATAGCCAACATTCTTGTATAATTATATATTTGCTGTGCGTTTGTTTGGCGTGTTTCTAAGGCTGAACGTTCCATGTTAATTATTTTAAGAGCTGCGTTTTTGTATTCGTTTAGACGATGTGCTTCGTCAAATATGACCACAGAACTATCCATGATGTCTGCCTTCGTGTGCATGCGTTCTATGGCTTCTTCGTACGTCCACAAATAGAATTTAATACCGCCTGGAATGTCACGGACATAAAAATCACCTTCGCTGTAACTGTTGTCCGGCGACCACACGCCAAAATTTGTGAGTTCCGATAACCAATCGCTTTTGATAGAATTTGGCATGATGATAATAGCCGTGCGAATCGCGGGCTCTCGGTATTTGCGCATGTATACGATAGAAGCAATCGCCGTCAACGTTTTGCCGGTACCCATATAATGATTGACTAACAGACTTTTTTGTTGGGAAAACCTATCCACGACATTTTGTTGGTAGTCGTCAAATGTCCAGCATGGGTTTAATTTGACCATGGATGGTTTTGCTTCGTCGTCCCCACCGCTTACCATTCCCAATGACAACCATCCTTCTTCTGCAGCATTTAAATTCTGCCATGTATCGCCAAATTTCGCAAAGAAACAACCAACATATTCTTGTATCACACGCGGTTGACGAATTGATACGATAAAATTTCGCTGTTTCACAATGACACGACCATCGAACAAAATATGGACTTTATTATGTTCTTCGCGCAAAAGTATACCCGTATTTATTTCACGGCGCTGGTCATCCATGAAACGCACCTGAACGTCGGCCTTAAAATCGGGACAAGTTCTGCCGCTGACTTTGACGAAATCAATAACGTGATTTGCCTGACAATGGGAACAATCGCGACAATCTAATAGGAGCCATTTCCGATATTCTTTCGTTTCTTGAACCCATTTTTCAGACTGATTGAATTTAAACGTAGAAGTAGAACCAAAGAAATAATTCGAAGGTCGGAGATTGGCGAATGACACCGGGGGTAATGTAATGGGGAACGTCATTTTCCAGGGTGCGGGCCGATTTTCCATGCACGCAAACATGTTAATGTACTCGAGCGGCGTTATTTCGTCTTCCTCGGCAATAACCCAGCCTGTTTGACTTCTAATAATATTGACCGTAGATTTCATCTCAGAAACCATTTTCCGAAATGTTTCCGGCATGGTGTCCCAGCATCCGGCCTTACAGGGTTGGTTCAATTTTCTGTATGTTTTCTCAAGTATATCATGAGACCATATGCTCAGAAATTCCCCCAGAGTATTGTCTTTTTTCAGTGGCGCTTGTGCCAAGTTTGCGGACAATAAATCAGAGTTTACGGTAAATCTTTTCGACAAGAATGCACGTAAAGAACATGTGGGCATCTTAACAATAGCATTGTTAATCTTGATGGATATACAAGGCAGACCTCTCTCTTTAAGTCCGATATTCCGATAGAAACAATGTGCTTCTTGTATTTCACTGGGTGGCAGGCGAAACCATACTTCATTATCAGAAGTTAAGTTCCATTCGTTTATTAATTCGGTAAATACAACCTGTTCCGATTGTTTTGATTCGACGAACTGACTTTGTTCTGCGCCCATAATTAAAATTATAAAGAAACAAATATATACTATTTTTTTCTAACAAATGGTGTGCCACCTGCGTTACGAAACACTTCATAGCCTAGATGTTGCAGCAATTTTCCAAACGAAGCCTGACCGTAATTGACCTCCGTGAATGCTGGGTTTATTCGCAGCAGACCTCTTATCCGTTGTATTTTAATACGCGTGAAGCCAAGGAGACGGAACGGATTCAATTACACGCAAAAAAAATGTCGACCTGACAACAATAAATACAGCGATTGCGCACTCCGCGAAATGTTGAAGGCTTTGAGTTCAGAGTCTTACAAAGTTGAAGACGGGCATGTTGTCATGCGTTGGACAAACAGGACTTATGCACATTATGATACCAAGATCCACCGAGGAATTCTTCTGTTCTGCTTTTGTCAGCTACGCGCTCACACAAGCTGGAATATTAGCAGAAGACACCGATTGGACTATCATCAGTCCAGCAGAACTTTCGTCTCAAAACGATCTCAACCTACCCTGGCAAAAAAAATATGGACCAGACACAAAATTAATTTCTCTAAAGCTTTAGGACAGAAAAAGAAAAATACTCACTCAGATTTCTCTAAAGCCTTAGGACAATGATATAAAGATTAATTTCTGTTTTGACGTCAAACTTTAGTGAAAAGACTCTATATAACATATCATACATTATAAAATATCATGTACCACTCCTTTGCCTCCAAACACCATTTTTTTCAGGGTTCAACTCAACATCATTTTTTGCAGGCGGAAGCTAAAAGGAAAAAGAAAAACCAGTCCAGAAAGAAAAACCAACCCACTCATGAAGGCGAAGCAAAAAAAACGCGTGAACAAACCGTTGGACAAATAATACCACGTAATATTGTACAAACATGGAAAGACGCACACATGACAGGATTATCTGATCAAGTGAAAGTTAATGTCAATAAATGGAAGCAGATGAACCCTAACTACAATTATACATTATATGGTAATATAGAATGTGTCGAATATTTGGAATCGCACTTTTCACAAAAATACGTAGATACCTTCAAGTGTATAATACCAGGTGCTTACAAAGCTGATTTTTTCCGCTATGCCGTTCTTTATAACGAGGGTGGTGTTTACATGGACATCGATAGTGCACCTGTTGACGGAATGGATTTGGATACTATTATAAGTCGAGCAAGCGAGCCATCCGAAAAGCCTCTTGATTTCTTGAGTGCACATTGTGATTATAACGTACCCGGAGTGTCCATTGAATTTATGGCTTGTGTTCCAGGACTAGAGTGTTTCAAAGATGCTATGGACGCGATTGTGCACAATGTCGAAGAACAATGGTACCCTGATTTAAAAAACCATCTTCCTGAATATTTGTCTCACATAAACGCAAAACCAAGGTCTAAATTTTTAAAATCCCGATGGGCTTCCAGAATGAAATATTTTGCTATCACAGGCCCTACACTTTTCGCAGCGTGTCTTTCGCGCAGGGCTAGAGTTACGATTGACAAATTACCATCGATGTGGGATTTTGACATAGAAGGAAAGCGATACCGCCTTATGACGCACAGAGCAGTGGACTCTGACGGTAATCGCACTTGGAGAGACGTTGTATTGAACCATAAAAACGATAATGTAACCAATGCCAAACAAAAATATAACGAAGTGATGTTTCATGCCAAAGTAGAGGATACCGTACCACAGAAAGAACAACAATATATGACAATAGTTGATCGAAAACAAGTTTATTGTACAAATAATATTCAAAATGTCAAGTTTGTTGCCACCGAACCAAAAAAGGACAGTGTGGATTCACTTACTAGTCAATTAAATGATTTGGATTTATCGAACCCAACTGAACAATGTCTAAAAAAGAATTATCTCAGTCGTTCTGTAGTCACCACTGATTTAACATCAAGAGAACATTTTGAATTTCCAAATTTACCGGAAGACACGGAAAAGTGGTTGCAATTACACGAGTCTCGAATCGTTTGTATTTTATCAGTATCTCTCTATAATCCAAACAGCGATGACAAACCGTTCCAGCGCAAAAAATTCTTGACCAAGGCCCTTGAGGCATGGACCTCTCACGGATGGTACCCGCTCATTTTTGTACCACATCGAAATAAAGAACAGTACATTAATTGCGCACATCTTGAATCAGAAACCGTGAGAATTGTGAGTTACGATATTGAGCCCCAAACTTGTGGTCGTGGAATGGTGGTGGGCGAATCACGAAATGCAATTTTACACTTTGTCCAAAAATTCAAACATATCTTTAAAACATGTGCCGTTGCAGATGAACGAGTGTGCGGCGCACACTATGGTATCAATGCGGCTACAAAAGTAGACGGAAGAGACAAAGACCAGTCCATCAAAATTAAAAATTACTATGGTTTTGAAGTCATCAAACTTGTAAAAGACTTTCTTGCTAATGGAGACAATGGAGATTCATTTATGGCACTAGAGGAAGACTTTAATAAGGACTTTAATGAGCTATTCTCAAAATCCAAAAAACGCGAGACGCATTCGTTTGACAGCACAATTTATACCCCAAAATCTGCTACATCTCACAGTCTGTGGTATGATTTAGCAGCACGTTCATCAAACAAGAATCAGATAACAATGGTAGGATTTGGTACCAGGATGAGAAACAATAGTTGGATAATAAATCGTGGAAAAGAAGCTATTCGACAACGGCCAAGCGGTAAAAGAGACAGTAAATATTATGAATACAAAGAAGCAATCTCAGGATTTGTAATATTTAAGGTCGGTGGTGAAGAAGGATGGGCTAACCCATCTGGCAAAGGATGGCACGGTCAACAATACTACACAAAAACAACAATGTGCGAGGACAACGTTTGGTCCTACAATTGGACTTGCGACCCAACACTTGGTGATGTAGGAGAGGTAAGATGTGTTACAATGAAGGGCCAAGGAGACGGAACGGATTCAATTACACGCAAAAAAAATGTCGACCTTTCTGACAACAATAAATACAGCGATTGCGCACTCCGCGAAATGTTGAAGGCTTTGAGTTCAGAGTCTTACAAAGTTGAAGACGGGCATGTTGTCATGCGTTGGACAAAACCATGTGGGAATCATATAAGACTGGATATACAAAAGGAAAAACCCAAGACGCCATATGATTACCGCGAAATGGCTGAATACCTAGTCGGGCTGAGTGACGAGTGTGAGCACCGTGGCATTATGGGGCGTGGTGACAAAGAAGAACCCGACTTAATGCAAAAGGTTAAAGATATATGTGATGTGCTTAAAGCAGGCGGTATTTCCACCCGCTCTTCAAATATTCCAACGCCACGAATGGAACCAAAGTTACGGAAAAAGACAAAAGCAAGAACAAAAATAACACAGGAAGGGAAAAGGCCAACGCGAAAGAGGACACAAAATGTTCCGCTCAACATCGGTGGAACAAAAGGGAAAACATACAAACGCGTTTCCCTAAAGCTTTAGGACATTTCTCGGAAAAAAATCTCGACACAATCTCGCGAACATTTCTCTAAAGCTTTAGGACAATTCTCAGAATAACAGATATTTGTTTTAAATCATTTAAATTACTAGCCTAGAATGGGCAAAATAAGAAAATGATTTTTACAACCACAAACAATTTTTACAACCACAAACAATTTGATTTGATTCAAATCAAATTGAAGACTAGTAATACTTTAAACAAATCAAACATGTCCGCCATTACTCTACAAGCACTCCAATGTCCAATCACCCATGATATCATGGTAGACCCCGTTAAAGCTCCCGACGGTCACACGTATGAACGCGCCGCCATCGAAGAAGCCATTCGCCGCAATGGCAAGTCCCCAATCACTCGCCAACCCCTGCGCATCGACCAACTGGTCACAGACTACACTCTCAAAAACGTGATCGATGAACTTTCTTCTTCAAAGACCGAAGAGGTAGTCGCCAAAGACGAACCAGTCACGGTAGTCACGCGTTCGCATGCCGGGATGACGCAGGTCACTTTGCACACGCCAGACGGCGAAGCAGCCCCCCTGGACGTCGCGTTTGTCATTGACATCTCCGGGTCGATGGCCACCGAAGTTTCTTCGGGTGAATCTGACGGATTCAGTATTTTAGATGTTGTCAAACATGCCATTCTTACTTGTCTTGAAGGCTTTCGTCCACAAGACAAGGTTTCTCTAGTCGTCTATTCGACGGAGGCACGTGTTCTCATGCCTTCGCGCCGTATGGATGCCGGTGGCAAGGCATGTATCAAGATTAAACTGGCCGGCATGGACGCCGAAAACAGCACCAACATTTGGGACGGTCTTCGTCTTGGGCTCGAACAATTGCCCAGAGGCGGTACTGTCTTTCTGTTGACCGACGGCCAGCCCAATCGCAGCCCGCCTCGCGGTGAAGTCCATGAGCTCAAAAAGGCTCTGGACGGACGCGATGACATTGTTGTCAACACGTTCGGATTTGGGTACAACCTTGACACGGCGCTGCTTCTCAATTTGGCACGTACCACACAAGGCTCCTACTCGTTCATTCCAGATATTGGACTCGTGGGCACCATCTTTGTGCATGCCATGGCCAATCTGTGCACGTCCACGACAAAACATTTCAGACTTGCGATTGAAACGGAGGGCACTATAGACCTGTCTGAAGCCGAAAAGACGTCGTGGGGATACTTTCTACCAGTGGGGCGTATCACCAAAGGCCAGTCTCGAGATATTTTCATTGAATGTGACAAGCCCATTGTAGTCACCATGTTGGACACAATTGTTACCGCTATTGCGGAAAGACCCACCGCTGCCGACCGTCCCATGGTCGTCATGGGCATTCAAAAATGCTTAAAACTCGCCAACATGGACTGCGACCGCGCCCGTGAATATTTGAACGGGCTCGTGGAAACTGTGTCAGACTCCAAGTTGCAGGAAGACTTGAACGGCCAAGTGCGCGAAGCCATTGAACCCGATAATTATCGTCGCTGGGGACGTCACTATTTGCCATCGCTGGCCCTCGCACATTGGACACAGACATGCAACAACTTTCTGGACAAAGGTATTCAAGAGTACGGCGGTCAAACTTTCCAAAAGATGCGCGATGTCCTCGACACAGCGTTCAACAAATTGCCGGCTCCCAAGCCAACGCATCGCGCGGCTGTGGTTTCGAGAGCACATGCAGCAGGAAGAGTCGCGAGGGCCGCGCCCCAGTCAATGAGCACGTACAACATGGCTTCCGGGCCGTGTTTTGCGGGGCCATGTCGTGTCAAGATGTCAGACAGTTCTCGCAAAGCATGTCAAGACATTCAAAAGGACGATATTGTGGAAACGCGCCAAGGGCCGGCCAAGGTTGTCTGTGTCGTCAAAACACCGTGTCAAACTGCTACACTTGTCAAATATGGAATGCTCATGGCTACGCCGTGGCATCCGGTGATGCACAACGGACGCTGGACGTTCCCAAAAGACATTGGTGAAGCAGCAGAGTACCCATGTGATGCCGTGTACAGTTTTCTGTTGGAGCCCGGGGTTCAAGACATGTACATCGAAGATGTCCCATGTATTACGCTGGCCCATGGCATTGGAAATGATGCCGTAGCTACACATGCATTCTTCGGAACTCAGGCGGTCGTATCGGCTTTGCAAGACCATCCAGGCTTTGATACAGGCCTTGTCACCGTGCAAGGCGTTATGAGAGATACAGAGACCAACCTCGTTAATGGGTTTATATTTTCGAGTGACGTGGCGCGAACTTCCACTTCGGGAGGTGGTTAAAAATGTATATTTATAATTTTTAAATGTTTATTTCTTATAATTTGTGTAAAATAGTGACTTGTTCACCTTGTGAGCGCGTTTTCTGTTTAACAGTTGCAAATTCCGACAATACAAAAGTAGAAAGGTAGACATGTTTAGATGTAATAAACTTCTTAATATACTGTATATTTATTTTTCTAATGTTTTCTTTTTTTTCTAGCCGGGACAGTTCGAAGGGCGTCTTCCATGAGCTTGACGGCTTCCTGATAGCGATGCGTAATCGTCGTCACGCCCGCAAGTACCGTCCAATACATTTTATCAAGACGTTGGGCATCCAAGCGATTAATACGACCGCGCATTTGAGTACGCGAAGCCTGATTGGAAGGATAAGACCCCGTTATGAGACACGTCATCCACGTCAACGAATATCCTTCGCAGTTGCGTAAAGCAGCCACAACCACTTTGTATGGTGGTACGAGGCCGTCGAGAACGTGTTGCTCTGTCAGATGAATCGTTTTGTGATGCGCGACCGTAGACGACAGCTCTTTGGGCCGAGAACCGCCTACCAACAATATGTCCGAGGCCGACATCTGTTGAATTAAACGGCTAACCAACTGGCACGCATGTCGCTGGTCTTGGGCCACTATCAACGGTCTCTGACTGACACAATTGCCTTGCAATGCTTGCGCATGGTCTTCGCGCCAGTTTGCTGGGTGTTCTGCCACCATTTGAGAGGCCATTTCGACAATCTTGGCGTCGCAAATGGCGTTGGTTTTAGAGCGCATTTGCAACCATTGTTTTCTAGTTGGAACTTCCGTTTTCCCGTACCACGGAGCCCTAACTGGAAAGTTTTCCTTGAAAAAGAGTGTATCTTCGACCGTTTGTACTACATCGATGACTTCATCTGTGACGCGAACGTCGCCAGAATTGAGTTGGGATACCATAGAGTTGGCCGCTGTCCAAAAATTACTGGCCGTGACCGGAAAGGGTACACAAAGACGCAACCATTCCATGAGACCGTAGCCAGACTTATCCACAATAGGGGTTCCCGTCAATGCCACCAATTGTTTGGCCAATCGTGCCAGTCTTAGGGCGGCGGCCGTTCTTTGTGTGCCCGTCTGCATGGCTTTGTGAACTTCGTCGAAAATGAACGCGGTATCGCCCATTTGTGCTGCCAGTGGGTCGGCGAGCTTGCGGAGATGGTCATGCTCGATAATGGTAACATTGTTTGTTAGAGTTGTATTCGTAGTAGACGGCCAAATGCGATGAGACGGATTTGCAAGTTGTTTTGCAATGGCCTCCTTTTCATATTTTTTCTGAAGACCTTTCGACGGGAACAACAACAATGGACGCCAACCCACTTCGTGAATGATTTCGGCCACCGACCCGACAGCAGACTTGGGCAACGACCATATGACGTGCTTACAGGTGCGGGTGGCTTCCAAAAAACTGAGAACAGTGAGTGTTTTGCCTTGACCAACCAACATCCATAAAAACGAAGCGAGGCCATGTTCGTGTGCCATCCGCATATCATTGAATGCCATTTGTTGCGTGGGTCTTAGAGACAAGTGAGACGTCCATTGAGGCCATTGGCAAGAGCTTTGAGATATCGCGCTCAGCCTAGCGCATATTTCTTTGCGTAAAGCTATGCAACGCGTCACAAATGTAAAAGAGCGTGCTGGCCATAGAGCGTCCGGATAATGTTCGGACAAGTGGCGCATAAACTGGTAGCCTTCGGCTTCGAGACCAGTTAACGCCTCATCTGTACCAGCGCCCATTCGGTTTATCTTGGGAATGCTCACGGTGGTTCCGTATCCCGCCATGCGTCCAATACACCATTGTATAGCCTCGGGCCGAAAGATTTGGCCGTCACCAAACGTTTCAGTCCAAGACCAATGCCCTTCGTGTGCCGCCGTCAACTTTGACCAGTCGATAGTCTTCGTCAACACAGTCGACAAATGGCGCGCTTCCGACCAAGAGATACCACGAACGAGCCATTGACCATCCACCAAGCGAATCTTAGCGCCTTTGAATGACGCATCGGACACATTACCAGCGGTCACTCCTTTGCGCAATTGTCTGCGAGCGATGGCCACAATTCTATCTCTGTCCGCCGGAGTGATATCCGACATGTGTTTTTTATTGTCTCTTGACGGCTTGGGAATAACCACAAAGGTCTCCAAATCATGCGTGGATACGGTCACAAAGTAACGCGCACCCGATAGACATACTTCTAAAGCCCCTACCATTCCAGCAAGTGCTCCTTCTGCCACAGACCAATCTTTTGTTTCTTGCACGAAAGGCGCCCGCTCAGGTAGGCCTGACGTCGACATGCGCAATAGCTTTGAACTGGCGCGAAGCCCGTCAAATACCATTTGTTGTTCACACGTCCGCTCGGCTAGGCGAGGCGCTCTACGCGTGTTGTGACCCGAAACAGCAAAGAACGCGCTCTCCTCTGCTTTTTGGAATACGTTGGGCTGCTTGGTCGTGACGGGCTTCTCAAGAAAGCAGACGAGCCTGCCTTCTTGATGTTGGTCACAATAGATATCCAACGGGTCGCATCCGTTCAGTGGTTGTCCCGCTGTACCTACCGTATTGTGCGGTTTCTTGGCCAGCCAGCGCAGCATCTTTTGGTCTCCACCCATCCCACCAAGTGCGGCCTGTACTCTGGCGGGAGCGGCGGCCACAAAGTCGTTCGGAAGAGACAAAGATACGGACGTATCGTACTCGGACGTCTGTGAGCTGTACAGTAGTTCCAAGGCTGTAGAACAAAACTTGTCCACTAGTGTACTCGATGGGCGCCAATGAGGCAACTCACACGCCAAGAGTGCTTTCATCGACACGAAAAACATTTGCTGTGGACAGTAGGACGAATCCTCGGCCGCAATTATGAACAGACGCTTGAGAAAGTGCTGTAGGGGCGTCACAAATTTGCCGATGAGAGGCAAAAAGAAGCCGGTTTCTCGACCACAACACATGCGACGCGTAATACGCTCCACAATTTCGGGCGTTTCAAACTCTTCTTCCGTCTCAGGGTGCTTCATCATAGCCGGGCGGCGACGTATCGCTTTCTGAATGAGAGAAATACATCCGGCAGTACCGATGGAGTCCAAAAAGCGGCCAAGCGTATCAGTTTTGTGTTCGTAGGAAGCACCGTCTGATTTTTCGACAACAAATGCCAGCTTTTTCCCTAGAGTCTGGACAACATACGCCATCTCATTGGCGGTGGTTTTGCCTTCGGAAACGAACGTCTCGTCCATAACGATACCGTCCACGCTATGAAGAAACCCCTCTTGCACGTCTTGGTCGAAAACCTGCCAGTTTGTGCGGTCATAACCCATGTAGTTGTTGGGGTTTGTAGGGCCAGGTGGACGACTTCCCGGTAATTCTTTGACCGCACAAATAATTTCTTGCATCGCCCACGTAGAGCCAGGATGGACAAATTTTTCAGCCTCTAGAAGCACTCTCGTTCCGCCGGGTAATAAAGAATTGTTCATAGAGATGATTTCGAAGCGCAAGGCTGGATTGTTCCAAGCCATTGGCATCGAGGCATGAAAGTCATCTCCCATAATTTCTGGTTGAAATTCTGGCCATTGTTTTTGGGCTGTTTTCGACGGCAAAATGGGTTGTGGCTCTTTGGACACGTTGTGTACACGCAGGAAACCATCCCGGATATTTTTTGATTTTTTTACGGGTTTTAGAAGGATGGTTTGACCTGCGGGCACGATACAACCTTGGACAGACAAAGACTCGAGCGGACGGATGTGTGGCATTTTGATTTGAACCAATGTTTTAATTAATATTCCATGATTTATAACCAATGTTTGATTTAAAAAGAAATCAGAAAAAAAAATTCCTTGGGAAAAAAATCTTGTGAAAGGACACTATATTACCACTGATTTTATTACCAATATGTATAAAACCCACGTTAAACTACAACCGGCCGAAGGGCCCACAGTGTTATCTTTTACATCATACACAGGCCAATTCAAGTACGATGCTGAACGCGGTAACTTTGACACCTATGAAATGTGGTATGCGGAATTACATAAATGGATAGACCATTTAACTGAAGTAGACTATGTCGAGTTAATAGAATTGCAGAAAAAACTCCAACTAAAATTCGTTTTGGATGACAAAATGAAAGCAAAGCATCGCGGTTGGAAATGTCAACGAAAAGATAATGATTGCGAAGTTCCCATACGGATGCGAAAATTCATGTTGGGATTAGACAAGGAAATCCGCAAGAAATTGAAAGAAGGTCTCGATATACCACAAAGAAGTAGTGTCATTGATGTAGTGGAGGATTTGAAACGTAAGGGCCTAGTGAAATCTTTGCAACGATTCATTACATTTTGTGGTGACATACGACAAAATATACATCACATTACAAATTTTATTACATTTTATCATGACAACAAAGACGTCATAAATCAAAGCTTTCCGCCCGTGACAGTCGTGCCAGACATTCAAGACATGCCCCTAGAAAACATCGAAGACTTAAACACAAAGGCTTTTAAAAAGGCAATGGAACTCGTACAAAGTTATATGGCGTGGGAAATGTCGTTTTTAGAACCAGCAGAAGGACGGTTTTTATCCGCCGAACCCGGAGTACACGCACCACTATTAGCACATATGTTGTTTGGAAATCCAGTAGAATATTTGTTTACATCGTTATTAGAGCTCATCGGAACATTCGCACGTTTTACAGCGATCGCTATCGCTATATTCTGCATGATAGCGTGGTTATGTCCAGCGCTTGTGAGGGGGGGTGAACCTCACTTACCACCAACCAGACAACCCCCTACCGTTAACAGTGACATGGAAAGATTGGTACGAGAAGAACGCGCCGATTTGGTTGAAAAATACAAAGATTCTCCTGAATATACAGCGCTATACAAAAAATATTACGGTGTGATACCCATTTCCGAATTAAAAAAGTTGGATGTTAACGACGAAAACAACAAGAAAAAAAAGGAAGAAACATTGCAAAAATGCGCAAAATTTTGGGACGGGAAGTGTCCTATTTGTTTAGAGGACATGACAGATGCAAACAACGTCAAATGCTGTAATTGTGGTCACAGCTTTCATACAGAATGCGTCGACATATGGTTAGAAAAAAACACGACGTGTCCTAATTGCAGAAAACCCTGTGGAGAAGGGTTAGGACAAGCTGGTGAGTCGTTGTTTGAGGAATTGATAGAGTCGGGGAAAAAAAGTGGGGAAAAAAAGTAGAAGCAAATGAACCAGAAGTAAAGATTAAAATCATTTATTTTTTATTTACAGGTAAATATTATGTACAATTCCTTTATTTTTACCTTTGCCATTGGTAATAATGAGTTTCTTATGTTGTACTTTGTCATTGCTAACGGATTGAGTGAGAAAAAAGTACATGTCGTAGCACGTATGTTCTTCAGACTTGCTGGAGGTGGTACCGTCCGCATGCAAACACAGCTCGTCCATGGCAAACGTTTCGCACTGGTATCCCGTCACCGTGTGCACCAACGGACGCACGGATTTAACGCTGGCATTTTTTGAAAGTTCGGCCACTATTTTGTCAACGTGTAGACAAGACGCCTCTGTGCCAACTACAAGCAAGTCAAAGTCTGCTTTGTACTGAAGACGTCCAGATTCTTCGGTCACGCGCTTGTAAAAACTGTGAATAGACGCAGAGACGGTGCCCATTCCAGCGGAACCCGGCAAAGACCCCGGTGGTGCGTGAAACGACCATGTGAGAGGATATTCACCAGGGACTCGTGCAGTAAGTATAACAAATGTACATTCCGTGACGTCGTGACAGTAAATGGCCGCCACCTTTGTTTTTTCATTTTCAATAGCGCGCGCATGGTTCCAAAAGTGGGTGCCAATGAATCCCGTCGCGACGGGCGACACAGCCACCTTGAAATTAATTCCCCCAAGATTGATGGGGTGGTCGCCTCTGAAGTTTTGACATTGGAAGTGTACTTTTGCCATGTTGGTTTGATTTCAATCAAACTTCTTGTTTTTGTTCAGATATTTTTGATTTGATTCAAATCAAATTTGATTTCAATCAAACTTCATATTTTTGTTCATATTTTTGATTCGAATCAAATTTGATTTCAATCAAACTTCTTGTTTTTGTTCAGATATTTTTGATTTGATTCAAATCAAATTTGATTTCAATCAAACTTCATATTTTTGTTCATATTTTTGATTCGAATCAAATTTGATTTCAATCAAACTTCATATTTTTGTTCAGATATTTTTGATTCGAATCAAATTTGATTTCAATCAAACTTCATATTTTTGTTCAGATATTTTTGATTCGAATCAAATTTGATTTCAATCAAACTTCATATTTTTGTTCATATTTTTGAAATCAAATTTGATTGAAATCAAACTTCTTGTTTTTGTTCATATTTTTAATTTGATTCAAATCAAATTTGATTGAAATCAAACTTCTTGTTTTTGTTCATATTTTTAATTTGATTCAAATCAAAAATGCCACAAGAGTTGAACGGACTTAAAGTATATTGGGGCAAAACATTGTGCTTAGATATGAAACGAAATTCGGATGGCACGTGGACGACTCTTATCGACCGTCCAGTTCCAAAAAAGAAACCGCGCCGCCCGAAAAAGGGGCCCTTTGCCAAATTGATGCGTCAACATCGAAAAAGTCTCATGAAGTGACATTATGGATATCGCACATCAATTTGAAACGCTGGTGTAAAATAATCATGAGACTCTCAAGCTGACTAATTTCGTCGTCAATAACAAGCACCCTCCATCTAGAAATGTATCCCGCCTGATGCGACGCCGTAACATCCGCTATTTTTGTCAACAATCGATGTATATGTTGTACGGCTTGTACAACATGACCGGCCGCGGTCTTTAAGGGTTCTTCGTCACACTTGAGTGCCATGCACGTGGATTCTATCGTTTGAAGGGTGGCGGGTATATCGTGTTTGATAATGACGTCTTGTAAGGTAGGGGTGCCGTCGACTGATCTCAGAGATGTAATTAACGATATAGTGGATTTTACAATGGGTGTGATGGTGGAATGGGCGATAACTTGGCCGGTGGTTCCGGCTAAAAAAATGAGTCCAGCTTGCATTATGAATTATCCTATATAGAGACATCTAAATAGGTGGATGTGGTTGTCTCTGTTGTTGTTTGTCATGAATACAGTTGTTGTCGGTCATCATTTTGATGAATTGAAGCCGTTTCAAGGTGGGCCATTGTTGATGTGTTCTCTCATTTGTTATTCGATATTGATGTATCAATGTTGTTCGAATGATGCTTTGGCGTCAGTGCCATTTTTCATCATATGGGCGTCCATACTCGCTTTTGCTCTCGTGTCTATATTCGAAACATGGGCATTCATATCTGCATTATGGTGTTTTTCGGCAATGTGTTTACAGTGTGCTTACTATTGGTATAAAACGCGTCAGAAGAGATAATTTTACATTAATAAGTAGCTAAAAAAAAAATGTATTGGATTTTTTAGACAAAAATATGTTTTTTCTGTTACGATGCTCGGGGAATTATTCTCTAAAAGATGGAGAAAAAAATCTTGTGTATAACCAGCTTTGTTTTTTGTGAATGGACTGTCCTATATGCTGGTGTACATACGATAATGGACATAAAGGCTCTTGTGGCCATGCTGTTTGCCATAGTTGTCGCCATCAAATGATTCATCACGGTTATGATACGTGCCCGATGTGTCGCGCGGATTGGCCTCTGCCGACCGAGCACCCACGTTCAAAAGTACAGTTGGCACTTGACACGCATTGGCTTATGGGCGACCCCTATTGCGGTATCAAAATGCGTTGGAGAGTGAAGCGCCATTCCAGACGGATGCGCCGTCTTGGGGGGTATTAAATCCCGTTTATATTGACCACACCATATACTTAATTAATTTAAATATATTTAATGTTGCAACATCTTGTTATTTTAGAGTGTGTGTGTTTCGTATTATCGATATCAAGTTTTCAGATAGACAAGCGAACAGACTTGTTGGCTTTATTATTGGTGCTAATGACTGTATTTTCAATATACAAGACAATATCGTATGGACAATTGTTGATGTCTCCTCAGATAAAATTGTCGCCCGCTCTGTTGAATACGACGGAAGGTATGTTAGAATGTCTGCATGATTATTATCCCATAGTGGATACAGAGGGTCTTAAACAGTGTGTGATCGAATCGAACATTTACAACGTTTCAAAAGGGCGCATTCCTTATTTGATGAATATACCGGTGGCATTTGTTGTTGTTAATTTATTTGAGAAAGAGGTGTTCGTCGTCAACGATTATTACTCTAAACAAAGTGATATTAACCAAGCACTTATTTTAATTCACGAGTGTTCACATTTAGTTCTCTCTACAGTGGATTACGCTTATCGTTGGCAGCCAGAATTCGAACTATTAGATGACGTCCAGCATGAAAAAAACGCGGATTCCTATGTTGATTTAATTATCAACAACTGTCTTAGCGATATCGACGTCGCTTTTTAGGAGAGCGTTCGTATGAAACTTTCGGTTCTCTGGATTCGCGGCCACCACGTCGGTCGGGTGGCCGATACCGCTGGCTTCGCTTGTCTTTAAACATGGGTGACATTGGGCGCTTGCCTCGCACAGGCGAACGACCTCGTGAACCATAGCCTCGTGGCGCTGGCTGCCTCGCGCGTCTGTTATTAAACATGGGTGACATTGGTCGCTTTCGTCGTCTGTCGTTGAACATGGGTGACATAGGACGCTTCTTTTTTCTGTGGACACGTGGGGGATTTTTTGGGCGGGGCGTAGGCGATGGTGAACGTCCTGGCCAGCGTGGAACGGTGGACTCGTGTTTACTTTGCCACGTTTGCCACCACTTTAAATTGGACGGTCGAATACCTCCTGTATTTCGACGTACTCGACGACATTCGCGCACCACTTTCTTGGCAATGGGCAATTCGGACGTCTCGCACTTTTCGCATATTTGCGCTGTGACCTCCTCAGAGTAACCACACCCGTGGTCGAGAATATTGTTTACACAGGAAACAAAAGTTTCGAATTCATCCGAATCGTTGGGAATTCCTACATCAATTGCTAAATCTTCAGCCATGATATGGCGTATATAAGTCGCTTATATACGCCATATGGTACGTCCGACATTTGAATATCAAAATCAACCTGTTAAAGCGGCCGGATTATTAGTATGGACTGAATCCAAAGGAAAAAGTTGGACACTTTTCCGAAAATACAAAGGTAAGTGGGCTGACATGGGTGGAAAAACGGATACTGTGGATAAGTCTATTCTAGATACCGTAGTACGCGAAGTATGTGAAGAAACAAATAATAGTTTATTTTGTTCAAATGATGAAGACTGCGCTTCGAAAGTTAGAAATATAATAGAACAGCGTTCTTCTAAAATGTTCTACGATGCCAAATGTAAGTATCTACTTTTTCATTGTAAAGTGGACGCTTCTCTGTTGGCAGCGCCTCTGAGTCGCTTTGGCGAAACCGAAGGTTCCAAAAAACACGAGTATCGATGGGTGACATCTGTGCCACAGCCACTAAACTTTCGCCTTCGTGGCTTTCAGCGTCGGCTTTGATGTTTTGGCCTTGAATTTTGGAGCGCATTTTTTTGCGTGGTCGACCATTTCGTAGGTGGACGCCAAAAACGTTTTACGACAATGTACACATATTTTAGGCACTGGCATTTATAAATGTAGACAGCAAATAAGTACCGTTATTTTACCCATTCGGGTAAACGCGGCTCGTTTCCAACCTTTAACAAACTACGCAATCGAAATATTTCTTGTTTTAACTGTATGTTCTCTCTGTACAAATGGCAAACGGCCTTCTCCAACGTTTGATTTGAGAACCCCATGGTTGATTTTGTTTGTTCTGGACAAATAATCTTCATCCGGCTTAAAGAAGCGATTAAATCTTCCATAGTAAAGCGTCATGTTGAACAATACTTATATAGTTCATATGTAATTTCCGAAACGACGGTCTGTGTGGACGCGTCCTTCGTCTCTGGGTCAAAGAATAGTCTTTATGATATTTTAAAATACAGTTCATCTAATAATAACATTAATTTTACTTTTTTTTTTATATTTATAGGTTATGGTGGCCCAACGACAACTTCTGACATTTTTTGTGGGTCAATGAATTTGGCGAGTGTGTCGTTGACTTCGTCCAGGGTAATATCTTGTAAAACTGACTCATATTTTTGCATCGCTTGTTTTGGGGATTTTTGTTGTAATAGGTATTGCAATACAGTACCATGTAAACGGTCAACAGAATCGTTTGCAATGATGCGTCTCCCTAGGATTCTTTCGCGCGCATTTTCAAATTCGACTTGTGTGACACCATTTTCGTGCCAGTCATGCAGCAATTCTTTGGTACATGTGAGTCCTTCTTTAATCGAACTCGGACTAAATGTACCTTGGATACAGAATATACCGTCAGTCTTTGGACTGACGTATTGCATGACGGCGTAGATACCGTATGTACCGAGACCCTTTTGTTCACGAACAGTGTGCATGAGGCGACCAGTCATACCACCGCCTAAAATTTCAGCCGCACATTCTAATGCAATGGCGACGCGCGTGTGTTGTTTTATGGCCACCGTTTGACCGATCATAATTTGAAAAGAACCGTAGCCAGCCAACTTGAGATGTTTCGAAGAAGCCTTTCTAGCTACGGGTTGCCACTCAAGTGTTGTTTCGGTCACAGAAGCGCCGGCCGGCAAAATTTTGCCGAGTGTGGCCGCCGCCTCTACCGTCGGCGTGACAATAGTCACCATGGTTGGCGATTGGCCTATCCAAGAGGCATGGAAATGTTGGATATCTCGTTTAGACATTTGTTGAATACGATTAGTGCGCACGTCTAAAGGCGTGTGATACATTGTCTTTTCAAAAAGCGATTTAATAAAATGGCTTTTTGTTAGGTACGACTGGTCTTTCTTCATAGCGTTCATTTCGGCAATCATGTGGCGTTTTTGAACACTAATGTTGTGTATAGAAGGATTCATCCATTCTTTACGGAACATTATATCAGATGCTTGTTGTAACACGTTTGTATTCGTGGGCATTTCCATCGTCATATGCACAAATTCGTGGTCGTGAGAAAAATTTCGTTCTGTGTGTAGAGCAGCCGTCATCTGGGGCGTATTTTTCATGTGAGAAACAAATAGAGATGCGATGTCTTGTTGTGCGGGTGAAAATCTTGCGGATAACGTAACTCTGACGTAACTTGCGCGAGGTACATGTAATATGTTTGTACCGGGACTCAGCGAATTTATTGACCAGCCCGCTTTGCTAGCAGTGACCGATGGTAATTTCGAGGGCGATTGCTTACTCACTGCCCGTGGTAAAGCGGTTGCTTTTAGTCCAGGTAATTTTTTAGCAACGGGGTTTACATGTGTCACTGTCATATGGTGTCTGCGGAAAACCAATTTTGCCACAGATGTGATGTCTGCAGGCGTCACTGATTCTAATGCTACCACGCGGTCGGCACAATCTTTCCAATTGCCCATGGACACGCCGCGGCCAAGTCCATTCATAATATCGGTCACCGATTCGAGCGACCGATTCCAATCATCTTGCAAAGACGACTTGCAAGTCTGTAACTCTTCTTCTGTGACAGGGTGTGTCATAAACGACTCGAGAACGTGTAACATCTTTGTCTCAGCTGTCTCTAAATCACCCGACGTCTCAAGAGTACCATGCATAAACCATAGATATGGATTTAGTTGACGAGGGGCGTACGTCGAAACATCGTGCAGCGCGCCACTATCTATCAATTGCTTGCCACGACCCTGTGAATTATGCCACGTAAGATGTGAGATACATTGCAACACGATAGACTCTTTCGTAGAGCCCGCCGGACATCGAAAGGCCATGCAAATCATGGGGCACGGCGCTTCAAGATTCAGTTCAGCAAAGCGTCGACCTGCCTGAGGCGGCTCCGGCGTATGCTCAGTTTCCAACGTTTTGGAGGCGGGAATAGAGCCAAAATTTGTGTGGACGTCTTGCAATATCTGCGCAGCATCAAAATGCCCGCTAAATATGAGCGTAGTGTTGTTGGGCACATAAAACTGTTTTCTAAAATGCTCCATGTCGGCGGCGGTCGTGCTCGAGACATCAAATCTCGTACCGATAGTACTGTGATGATAAGGATGTTCCAAAATAGCAAGGGCCGACGTCGTATGAAACATTTTGTTGCCGGCGCGTTCGCCACGTTCCAATTCATTAAGGACAGCATGCAATTCGACGGGAACTTTGTCGGCGGGAACGGCCGCTTGTTTGTAACGCTCAGAATCAATACGAATAGTATCCGCCGTTTGATGTGGCAAATGCACTACATAAAAGCGCGTAGAATCCATGTTGGTTTCGGCGTTAATGACGTCTCCTTTGGAGGCGAGAGACCATATCTTTCCGTTCTGGATGCGAAACGACATGTGCTCAATGAAATGCGCGGAGCCCGTTTTTCCGTTTTCGTCTTTGGAACCAGCGGACACAGCGCGCATGTAGGCACAGACTCTAGAATCGGGGACGGGACACAACAACACGGTCAACCCGTTGTCGCGGTGTGTGTAAGAGTAAACGGGATTTTGTTGAAGTTGAATAGAAGGGCCGGGTTGCCACATATTTTATAAAGAAATGTACATTTATATATAGTCTACTTTTTTAGTAATGCTGGATGAGGATTTCCAAAGTTTGGCATTTCTGGTACAAGATGTCTCATCGAAAAGAGCAATCTGTACATTTTGTGCATGGCTTGTAAAAAATCCGGCGGAGAACGCGCCAACCACTCTGTTTGTGTTTGGAGGCCACGGGTTTTTGAAACAATCACGAAATAGGTCTGATAAAATAGTAGGCGCTTTTCTTGCATTTCATTTTCAGAGGGCAACGCTTCCACAGCCTGATACAATTGTTCGCCCATTTTAAAGAACGTGTCCGACGGCACTTGTTGCCAAACAAGGCGCCCCTCGTGTTGCGTAAACAAGAAACTGCACATGTTCCAAAAAGGCAGCGTCTGACGGTAAAAAGTAGGCACATTCATCGCATGTGTCACGTCGACAGACGTTAATGTAGCCGGTTGCACAGCCGCCACAGAAGAAGTTGACATCATTTTTTATGTTCAAGATTTGTCAAGTACATGGGATTTTGAAAATGTGTACCATATGTTCAAAGAAACGCACCGGCGAAAATTTTCAGAAAAGATTGTGGTTTCGACAATTGTTCAACGCGGGTCGAATAGGAATCCAAATAGGTCAATTCGCAAGCAGCAACGCCTTTCGACTTGTGCACGTTGATACCAATACCCCGAAGAGATTGGTGGATACGTTCACACATCACAGGTCTGAAAAAACGAGTCTCATAAGCGGGCACATAATAAGGAGTGTCGCCAATATTATCTTTACGGTAGGGCATTTAAAACAAAATATACGTAAACTTATACCCTCTATTCACTATCCGAACTATCTGAACTATAAGTGTGCCTAGTTCGACGGCCGGGACTAGGGGGGTGCGGTCTTCTTTCGCGGCGCATGGGTTTGTGACATTCTTTCGCCATATATCCTACTGCCCCGCCGACACATATACCTCCTAAAACTTGTCCCGTTGATATTCCGTCGTCTTTTGCTTCTGTCTTTCGACGACCGGGCTTCTTGGGCTTTGGCTTCTTGGACTTTTTGGACTTCTTAGGCTTCTCGGACTTTTTAAACTTCTTGGACTTATCGGACTTCTTGGGCGAATCGGACTTCTTGGGCTGGTCAGACTTGTCTGGGTTTGTTGAAGTTTTTGTTTGTCTTAGAGTTGATTTGTCACATCCATGGGCTTTTCTTTGTTCATAAACATTGTTAATGAGAGCCATGTCGGCAGTCGTGTCGCTGTCGTTTTTATCAGGATGATATTCGAGGGCTGCCGCTCGATACAAACCCTTGAAATCATTACAATCCGCTTGCAATATTGACTTTGCAGTCTGCTGCGCTGCAGGCGACGGAGACATTCCCAGACCTTTGATAACAATCATCGCCATGGCAAAAACCCACATAGCCCATTCCTTAAGACCAGCTTCTGCGACTTCGAAAGTTTTAAATACAGGTCTGTGCTCCATTTATTTAAAAAAAACAAACGTCTTAATTATAGTATTATTTTATTAATGTCCGTCGAAACGTGTTGCCGACTGTAATTCTGGCGTTTCGGAATCGTTCTCCACGCGGTCAGAACCGGTCAAAGAATACGCTACCGGCTTCACCGTGCCAAACGTGGCCTCCACGGCGTCGTAGTAGGCTTTCGGAAGACATGTATACTTCTTATGACCAGCGCAATGACGAAGTGCCCAATCACGTTTATTCCAATCTTTTCCAATGGACTTGGCCGACATTTGATAGTAATCACCATGTCCTAGGGTGAATACGGCTGCTACAGTTGATGTAGACCACTTCACAACGCCCTTCGTCTTCTTTTGCATAGGCACAACCGGAAAAGAAGCCTTTGAAACGTCCATAGAGCCGATGGCATCAGAACGACCCGCTGGCTTGGCCGAATGATACCAGCTAAAGAGCATCGGAATGTGAAAGCCTACCTTGAGACAATTGACCATGCCGCGCGAAGGACGGCCTTCTGGGCCTCTTTCGATGTCTCCATGACGCCCAATACCGCGCAGCTTGTCATAGTACTTGTTTAGCTCGTGAAACTGGTCGTAAATCTTGTAACCAAACGGGCCAAAGACGGCAGCGCAACGCCAGCGAAATTTTTTCAATTCAAGAAAAGCTTTATACGAATAAAAGGTGAACGTAATGTTCTGGTTCTTGGGATGTCCAGCTCTAACGCCATGCTCAATCGCTTCCCCATCCTCTTCTGCATCTGTTATGCAGCAGTTATGACGCGCCAGCTTGTTCTGTTGTCCATTGGTGGGGTTACCATTTTTATCAATTGGTTTGGCACGTCTCGACCACTTGAGTTTGTCCATTTCACGGGCTTCTAGTTGTTCGTAAAGCAGCTCCATATCGATACCAAGCTGTTGCCCGAACTCACGGGTCACGAGGACGTTCGCCTCTTCCACAGGAGAGCCGTCGCGCATTTTGGCGCCTTCCGGAAGCATTTGGTTGAGCTCAACCACTTCAATTCCTTCGAAACCCAGATCAGTCAGCATGTTCGCCAAAGAACGGTTTTCAGCGTCAGACCACTCGCGCGCAGGCGTCGACGGGACGTGTTCATACTTGCGATAAATAGCTGTCAGCTCTGCGGTGCTTTGGGCAGGTTTTCCGATCTCAGAAAGTACCGCTGTGACTTCAAAGACGAACTCGTCGACGGTAATCATACGGAGACCTGTGAACCCATTTTTAGTTCTTTTTTCTTTCTTAGTATCGTGTGCTTCCACAAGTTCCCGACACGCTTTGCGCTTGGTACCGGTGGCATCCGAATCTTCGCTCGTGCCACAATCGTTTGAGCAAGGTTTCACCTCTGAAGCGGTGACGGAAAACATATTGGTCATGGTGTCAGTGGTTATTGGTAAAGAGCTCATGATTTGATTTGAATCAAATGGAATAAATTTCTTAGAATTTTGAATCAAAAGATTATAATTGTCAGTTAGATATTTCGTACAGTGTTAATATATTATCCATTTTTAGATTTAATTCTTCCAAATCTTTTTTGACAGATTCAAAGAGTTTTCTATTTTTGTCATGGTTTTTGTTTCTACCTATCACAGGTCTTAATCTCTCTATCGTTTTATGATGTTTAAATAAATAGCGTTTGAATTTGTTTTTGAATTTTGCCTGATCCATAGCACCGACCACACAAAATAAGACAATCAAAAATCTCCACATATATGACGAACAAGTGGATACATATATTTATAATATATTTTAGAAATAAAACATGCAACTTCGCACAAAGCAGATAGAGTCGGTAGATACGCCTATAAATCCTATTTATGTTTCGCATTGGTTTGGTTCAGTGTCCGTCTCAGACACCATAAACAACGCATTTGAGCGTATTTTTGACCGCGCTGTGCACATGGCGACGCGTCGCGGCGAGTCCACGGTCGTTATTCCGTCGGAATGGGAGGATTGCTCGCGAAATATGACCGCCTTTCTGTCGATCAAGTTTGAACAATTACGAATGTTGTCCCTGATGGCTGGCAATAAATACAACTGCACCATTTACGTGTCAGACCAGCGGCGGACATCTCGGTACGTGGAACTGCGCCAATGTGCTTTTCATTTGGACGGTTTTGATAAGAACGTAGGTGATATTCCGACGCACTGGCGAGACAATGAAGAGGACTATACGTGGGCGCAAGTTTGCGAGGACGGCCAGTACTATTCAACACCTTCCTCGGAAACGTGGCCGAGACCCGAGTACGTTCGCTTTGCGAAGCTTGAAAAGATACGCGCGGCCAGAACCCATCGGTTCGACCCGTTTGAACGGTATTACGCGGTGGCAAACAGGTCAAATTAAAATTTTAGTGTGACTTTTCGCTCTAATTCTGCTAAATCAGGACGATCATCAATGTTGTCTACTTGTGATTGCAATTGTTTGATTTGCAATTGCATCAGGCGAATTTGTTTTTTTTTTGGCTGGACGGTCGCGTTTCAATTCTTGAATTCGCCGATGTTGTAGTGCAGACATGTGTTTTTAGTCCGTTAAAATAAATACCAGCCGCTTCGCTGGTTCAGTACCCGTTTAATATATTATCTAATTTTACATTTTCTGAAACGAAGGGTGCTCTACAAGTGGGGCATTTTAGTTCAACAGAGAGCGCGTATTCGTATTGCATTTCTTGGTGGTATTCGGGCGTTTTTCTAATATGTTCAGCGATGCACCCGGTATGAAATCGATGGTGACAAGTTTTTAGAAAGGACACGGAATCTTTTGTCTCTGGGTCACCACAAATGGGACAATCAATTCTGGGCCCCTTAAAAGTAATAAGACGTTTTAAAATAAGTTTGCTGGCTGGTATGTCTAATAAGAGTTCGACGGTATCTTCGTCGCACCACTCTTTACGGTGGGCGTAATCTTCTGTACATTCTTCTATGATGTCCATTGTAGTGGCGAGATGTTTCCTTTGTCGCAAACATTCTTTGACGACTGGTTTGACGATAGATGTTGTGTGCAGAATGACTTTTTTCTTCCATGGATATGACCACGTCATGATGTTATAAATGCATTGGCAGGACAGTCCCGCGCGGTCTTGCATAATCGTGACGAGTTTGATGTGTCTGGCATGTATTACAAATGCGAATATACTGTCCACATAAATATGTTCAATGGGACTGGAGGATATGGGTACGGACAGTTCAAATTCTGATTCGGCGGTGTTCCATATGCACAAATGGCCTGCGGCGTCTCCGGCGATAATCGACTTTGAGCGCGCTAGGGGGGCCATGGCGGTGACGACCACTGATTTTAGTGAAGACCATTCATGAATCTCTTTTGTATCGAAACGAAGCATGAATATGTTTCCCGTGGAAGTGCCGCCGACAATGCCGTCTTCTGTTGGCGAAATACATGTAATGACGCCGGAAATATGAATGTCGTACACATGTTCTACTTGGTCTTCTGACCACAAAATGGCCTGTGTGGTGGATACTAGGACAGACATATCTTGTATGTGGTAAGCAGCCAAAAAATGTTTTCCTTCGGGCAATATCATTTTTTTTACAGGAATTTCGTCTTCCAAGTCCCATATGGTTGCAATACAATAGTCGCCGTATTCGACGACCCAGTACTGCATAGCGACGTAAGGTATCGCAGTAACAAATTGTAGTTCGGTTGTTTTGTTAAAGAGTAAAATACCGCTTTTGAGACACCAAATACACAATATATCCTCTGACAGCGACAGTAGTCTATTTTCAAAAATATGTAGAGACAATACTGGTGTTTCGTGCATCATAAAAGAACGCATGGGATAATTAAAGTTGGACATGTGTTCAAACTCGTAAATTGTACCGTTTCGGAGTCCCACGATAAACGTTTTCATGTCCGAAGTAGCCGTCGTCACGGGAACGTCCATTTCCCAACTGTGTTCTTCGATGATGGGTGGCGCTAAACATCCGCGCAATAATTCCGACGAATAATCGGTGTCCAAATGAACTCGCCTTTTCGATGCAATACTACATAATTTTATTTTTAATGGTGTCAAATCGTACGTCGAGTCTTCCGCGTACGACCATTCGACCGACTCTGTTTCAACGGGGAGGCCTTCACTTTCGTGAATGGTCGTATTGGACGATATTTCAATAGAAGCGCCCGTCTCGTCCCATATGGCCCTTTTAATACGCATACTCTTTTCAAAAATACAAATAAGCCGGCCTTCAGAGATGAACGCCCCCATTTCCGATTCAAACCATTTGAATGGGACAACCTGTGCGACGCCTGACCATCTTTCTATATTTAAGAGAGTGAGTGCGCATTCCATCAAAGTGTGCGGCTCCGATTGAAAATATGTCGACCATACACGAGCATCTTGTGTGAGTTCTATTGGTGCGGCTCTTGTAATAGGAGTCCACATGACTGTCTGGCCTTCTTTGCGATGTATAACGTTGGTCACAAACCCCGTCAGCGAACCGTCAGCCATTTTGATATACTTTCCCACGTCCGTCGGTAGAAATCTTTTTTTGGAGACCCATTTTCCGGTATCTGGCAATGGTATATCACAATTTGAATCCTCTATGGACGAGAATATGTGCCGCACCATAAACTGAAACATTTTCCTGGTTTCGTCGGTAGGTTGGTATCGTGTGTGAAACGCGCCGAATAAACGTAACAAAGTTGCTGTGTATCCATGCTCCAACAGCAGCCTCATTGTTGTCGTGTGAAAGCAAAGAATGTCCGTTGGAGACGCCGGTTCTTTTGCAATAATGTCTAAAAAAGGCAAGCTGTTTTCAACCAGGCGCATGACGATAGGTCTCATTCGAAGTTTTCCATGGTGAAACCAACACCATTTAAGAATTTCCGGCGAATGAATATCTGTCCGCTTGTATACATGTTCAAGTATGTGCAGGACGTGTTCAGAAAATTCAAACGAGTTGGTCAAGGATGCAGCTTCTTGTATACACATACCGTACCACGGTTTTAATTTGAGTGACGGTAAAAATAACCATCGCGCGGCCAGTTCTATGTTGTTTTGAACAGCCCATTGCCATATGGCCATTCTCAAATTGTCGTGACGAAACCATTGTCGCGGGGGGTGCCAACCAACAACTTTCGGAAGCCACTCTTCGGCAGAAAGAGCGAGGACATCCATGTATCTCGTGGTGGGCCATGTATGTTCAAAGGGGAATTGTGGATTTCTTATCCATTTTAAACATTCGGAGGGCCATTTTTCAATCGTCGGCGATAATTCAATATAAGACAATGTTCTATCTTGTATGCACCAACATCTGGAATGTACAGACGTTACGAGGCGCGCCACCGTCGCGTCAAACGCTATTTTCGGCTCGTCGTCGATATAAAACTCAACGAAATCTTTACGGGCCACAATGAGGCCACGATTATTGTACACGATGGAGCGCGCTGTTATTTCTGCACCAAAGATACGTTTTCCGGTTTGAATGTCATATTGGTATACATGGTGTTTTGTACGAAGCGCTAGGGCCGTTTCGGAAACAATAATTTGTTCCACGGCTTCTGAACCTGTCTTCAACTTATGGAAACATTTCCAAGAGGATACGTACCATATGCAAACGTATCCCTGACTGTCGCCAGTGACGACGACCGCAGTGGCCGCGGCACCGGCGGTGATTCTGGCTTGGTGGCTTTTAAGATTGACGCTTCGCTCTTGATTTGTGTCTGGGTCATATACACGTAACGTCAGAATATTCCACGTCACCATCATTCGAGTATTGGGAACGACACACCATCCGCTCGGACGGTGATGTATATCGTGTATTTCTGGCGTAGTTCCGTTAAAATGATAGACGTGTGCATTCCCTGCATGGTCTAGAGCAAATAGGCGTCGGTTGTCAACAATGAAATTTTCAAGTGTGAAATCTGATTGAAAGGAAAACGCAACAAAATTATTCGGTCTTCTTCCGGTGATGGTGCCGTTTTTTTGGGAAATGATGACGCCCGGTTCCACAAAAATATCACCAATCTCCATCGAATTGGACGCTCCGTTAACAATACAATCTTTTATCGTGACCGTGGGGATGGACTTTTCTTCCTCATATTTAACGCCAGTGCACATAGTGCGACCAGCACGACGCACAAAATATTCCATTTAATAGTATATAGGTATTCATATTTGTAGTGTAAAATGGCAAGACCCGGCTCGTCCATCCCTCCCGTTACATTATATGCCGACCAAGAACAGGTTCAGACCGCCTTCAGAAAGGCCACAAAGCCTTGGATTTGTATTCATTGTGGCGATTCGTTCTCTTTGTTGGAATCTATGGGGTCATTGTCGTGTGAACAACACCCGGGGTACGTTCAAGAAAATGGTCTCTGGTCATGTTGTGGTCGTCCCCTGCACCCGATGCGTTGGTCGCCGCAAGCAGATATTCAACGCATGTTTGTCGGCAACGGTTGTCCTCCTGTCGTTCCAAAAGTGCGTGGTTGTCAAAAAGCCGACCACAACACGTCTGCAAAACGTTGGAATCATACAGATTCATACGAAATTACAAATTTATCGGCGTTACTACCGTTTATGAACAAAGAATTTCCCTTTAATTTAAGGAATGGTTTCGACCAAGGTTCGTTGAGACGTTGTGCGAAACGACCCTTACATGTGCCGCCTATTTTGAACGCAGTCGTCACATATATTAATAACAATGGTCAAAAACAAGAATATACTGTGAATTATCACAAGGATGGTCAACAGATACGATTCATAGATGTTAACGACGACGAACAAATATACACGCCAACGCGTGACGACCCATTACCTCCGGGGATTCAACAACGACCAGAAGGGATGGAACAAAGTGCTGTTACAGAAGATGGAGAACGTATTTTAGATTGGTGGTAATCAACGACAATCTCTCCACTCGCGAGGACATTTTTTTTCCACGCATTTATGAGCATGGGTCAACACAACGTTATAATCTGTATATGAATTTTTCAAATTACAGACGTCTGTGCCGGCACAATCAATGTCAATGGACGAACAACCTTCGCCTTCTATCCATTTAGCTAAGGCCCACTTACAAATACACCAAGTGGGCCTCTCGACAGGACATCTCGGCAAATGACCACGTGGGCCGCCATAATATCCCGGCTCATTGCACCACGACCGTTGTCCCGTAAATCTCCAGAATGAAGAATTCCTAAGACCAATCTTTGCACACACACGATGTGTTGCATCGTGATTACATTTTTGATCGCCTCGAGTGTCACCCGGACATATTTCTATCGCATTTACTGAAAATATTAATAAGAGTAAAAGAATCATATTATCTTTAGTTAGGTATTTAAATATATTTATTTTGTATGCCCATGGAAGCTATTATTCGTGCCGAAAAACGCCGCATTTGGAATATGAATTACAAACGTTGGACACGCACCGACCCCCTGTTTAGTATGAAATACGAACTTTGCTACTCGTATGTATATGACGGTATGCCTGGAGGATGGTATCTAAAACGAACCAACAAATGAAATAAACGCTGTATATATTGTATATATATATTCAATGCATGGGAAGAATAGCTTTTCAAATAGAAAGAAAACGTTCGAATCGCTATGATAACATACATGCAGGTTACTGAAATAAATCGGGCAGAAAACGCCGAACATTATGGTTTTGTCCATGCTGACATCACTGGATAGACATCACGAATGGCGTCACCGAAGTAGATTTTTGCATTGTTTGTTATCGCTCTGATGCGTGCATGGTCACGGTATTCTGGTGTAAGTAGTTCTTTGTTGCCCAAAGCTTCGAGTTTCATTTCTTCGAGCTTCGCTTTAGCAGCTGCTACTTGAATCTTAGCTTTGTTTTCTGCCAGTTCAAGTTCGCGAAGGTTCTCGGTTTGACCCGCAATACGCGCCGCTTCCGCTGCTTTTTGGTTGCGTTCAAGTTCTGCTTCGAGAGCCAATGTAACGACAAGTTGGTCAGCTTTGGCCTTGGCCGCCGCCAAGTCGTTCTTACCCTGGGAAACTTTAATAGCATTGGCATTTTCCTGCTTGATGGTGTCCTCCTTGGTTTTGAGAGCTTTGCGCAAAGCTTCGTTCTCTGCGCGCTTGGCAAAGTCGGACAAAATGGCCGAGTTTTTGGCGATGGGTTTGTAGTATTTCACCTTTAGAACTGTAAAATTAGTCCCCTTCGCAAGTAGATAGTCTGTGAGGTCTTTTATGAGACCCTCGTCGAGGTCGTTAAACCCCGTCAAGAAAATTTCTTCGGCCGTTTTCGTGGCACATTGCTGACCCACAAAAAATTGAACCAATTTGAAGACCAATAATTTGTCGTAGTCTTTTCCAAAGCGAAGAAATACACTATGCGCCTCCCCCGCCGGTAGAAGGTTGTGCACGTCAATTCTGGGGAATTCCAGCTGGATACCGTCCAGCGTGCCGCACTGAACGTTTTGTACAGAGTCAACTTGTTCTTTAACTTCTAAATGAACACATACTGTAAATGGGTCTTTCAGATGAAGACCGGGATGGTACGTTTGGTTGAATACAGCGCCGAAACGATTACAAAACGTCACGTGATGGGTCGGCGTCGTGAATAGAAACGAACTCATACCAAAATAGGCCGTTAAGACCGCAGCGAGGACACCACCGGCGGTGATGCACATTGTTGTTTCGTTCATGGTTTGTCTTGGCATCTTGTTAACAAATTTGATTTGATTCAAATCAAAAATTGTTCAGAGATATTCTTCCACCATTATAACGGCTCTCTTAGCAATATAATATATTGTACCTAACATTGAAATCGGGCGCGTCCATGGTAAAAACAGCACAAGTGGAATAAAGGTGACGATATTCGCGATATGTAAGACGCAGGCGAGTGTCAGGAACATGATGATGCCCTTAGCAATGATTTTTAGAAACCCGACGACCGCCAAAATACTGACCACTACCATACAAAGCGTGGCCACCATTGCTTTGAACCATATTTCTAACTTTTCAACTTGCCAGATAATTTCGGGCCATGGCTCGTTGCAAATCTCGCACGTGGAACGTCGGCTTACCTTGAGCCATTTCATAAGACATTCTTGGTGCACGGGCGTCTTGCAGTGACAGAGGAATATAAATTCGTTGGTTGTCTCAAGACAATTCGACACGCATACACATACACATAAAAATAATTAGTTAAATAGGATTACAATTAATTTGTACAGTTTAATACAAAAACGTTTATTTTAACCTCCTAGTTCGTCCCGAGTCAGCGTTTTGTACAGCGGCTTCTGACGCGGGCGCGGCGGCTCCCTGGGAGGTGCGATACACGCCGTCTTCAGTGAACGAAATGTCGACCCGGGTCGACCAGTTCCAATCCACACGTCTGACTGATATTTTTTGACCACGTTAAAGCCATTTTTCGAAAAGACGTGATACTCTCCGAGATGACCCACGAGCAATCTATTCGTGCCGGCGACTTGCCAGACGGGTACGTCCACTGTGATAGTGCGTTCTGTCGCCGCACCGTACCAGTCGCCATATGACTCGCGTTGGTAGATAAACGGTCTCAAATTTTTTTTGATCAAAATGACCGACAGAAACCCAGGCCAGCGGTTCACGGGTTTCTGGATATCGTAGTACCAGTCCACCTCAAATGGATTTATTTTCGTGTTGTGTAACTCCTTATCGTACTGAAACGACCATTGGTTACCTCTTTTGGATTTTATAACGCCGGGTCGTCCGTTGACGTACAAGCGTGTTCCACGTTTCCAACCTTTATGCATGTTTTAATTTAAATTACCACATATTCAGAATCTTGTATATAAGATGTCGAATTTTAATCAAATGAAATTTTCTGTTTGGTTCATTGTACTTTTTTTACGATTAACATTTCAATCCTTTTGCAAAGGCACGAAGGCGGAGCAGCACCGACGTCGTTTGAGTCAACCGCTTGTATCCAAGAAATACCAGGTGCCACGTTATCCACCACCGACAAATAACCCTCAGTGTGGCGACAGTGGTGGTGGTTGGGGTAAAATTACCTCGGCCGCCGCGTGTGGAGCGGCGGCGGCGGCGTCCGGTTCGAGGTATACGACGGCGCACACTTTTTCATATTCGCACTATCCTCCCGGGTGTTTTTTGATCTATGGGGCCCTGTACTTCAACACTGAAAACACTCCACTCACAAACGTCGACACGTCCGACTGCCGTTATCCAGCAGTCTGTTTTTGTACAAAGACTTGTCCACCGGGCAAGTACCAAGATCAAAATGGACAATCCTCTTGCAAAACATGTGCCAGTGGTACTTACAGCACTGTTGGTGCGTCGAGTTGTCCTTCTGCTTGTCCTGCTGGAACCTATATCAGTGGTACTGCAGCGTGCAAAACATGTGCCAGTGGTACTTATAGCACTGTTGGTGCATCCAGTTGTCCGTATTCTGCAACTACTTGCCCCGTTGGAACCTATGCCAGTGGTACATCAACAGTTTGTGATTCATGTGCTACTGGGAAATACAACGAACAAACAAGTCAAACGTCTGAATCAGTTGCTTGTAAAAATTGCGCTGCTGGAGAATACCAAAACCAAGAGGGAAAAGCATCGTGCAAAACATGTGCCAGTGGTACTTACAGTAGTGTAGCTGCATCGAATTGTTTCTCCATACCTACTTGTCCACCGGGCACCTACCAAGATCAAAGTGGTCAGTCCTCGTGCAAAACATGTGCCAGTGGTACTTACAGCACTGTTGGTGCCTCAAGTTGTCCATATTCTGCAACTACTTGTCCCGTTGGAACCTATGCCAGTGGTACAGCAACCGTTTGTAATTCATGTGCTACTGGGAAATACCAAGAAATAAGTGGACAGTCCTCGTGCAAAACATGTGTCGGTGGCCAATACCAAGCTCAAACTGGTCAATCCTCTTGTAATTCATGTGCCAGTGGCACTTACAGCACTGCTGGTGCCTCAAGTTGTCCGCATTCTGCAACTACTTGTCCTGCTGGAACCTATGCCAATGGGCCAGCAGCGTGCGATTACTGTGCCAGTGGCACTTACAGCACTGCTGGTGCATCCAGTTGTCCGTATTCTGCAACTACTTGCCCCGTTGGAACCTATGCAAGTGGTACAGCATCGTGTGATTCATGTGGTACTGGGAAATACCACGAACAAACAAGTCAAACGTCTGAATCAGTTGCTTGTAAAAGTTGCGCTGCTGGAGAATACCAAAACGAAGAGGGGAAAGCATCCTGCAAAACATGTGCCAGTGGTACTTACAGTAGTGTAACTGCATCAAGTTGCTTCGGTATATACAAGGAACGGACGAGTGGCCAGTGTGGCGACAGTGGTGGTGGTTGGGGTAAAATTACCTCGGCCGCCGCGTGTGGAGCGGGGGCGGCGGCGTTGGTGTGGGGTGATACGACGGCGAGTACTATGTCAAATTCGTGGGATATAACCGGGTGTTTTTATTGGGGGTCCCTATACTTCAACACTCAAAACACAAACGTCGCCTGCAAAAGCTATGCTAAATGTCTCTGCACACTGACTTGCCCACCCGGCACCTACCAAGACCAAACCGGGAAGTCCACGTGCAAATCATGCCCAAGCGATGCGTACAGCATTGCTGGTGCCTCCAGTTGCCCATTCGATGCCACCAGTTGTCCTGTCGGAACCTATGCCAGTGGTACAGCAACCGTTTGTAATTCATGTGCTACTGGGAAATACCAAGAAATAAGTGGACAGTCTTGTAAAAGTTGCGCTTCTGGGGAATACCAAAACGAAGAGGGGAAAACATCTTGCGACCAGAATTGTGAGAGTCCCAGGGTACTTACATTGGACGCCAGATGTATCGACAACAGTGTAAACGGCGACCCCTGTCTAGCAGGCACCTACCAAGATCAAAGTGGTCAATCCTCTTGCAAAACATGTGCCAGTGGTACTTACAGCACTGTTGATGCTGTAGGTTGTCCATATTCTGCAACTACTTGTCCTGCTGGAACCTACGCCAGTGGAACAGCAGCGTGTGATTCATGCCCTACTGGGAAATACAACGAACAAACTGGTCAAACGTCTTGTAAAAGTTGCGCTTCTGGGGAATACCAAAACGAAGAGGGAAAAGCATCGTGTAACAATGATTGTGTGAGTCCCATGGTAATTACATGGGACGGCAGTAGATGCATCGACAACAGAGTGTACAAGGAGCGGACGAGTGGTTGGTGTGGCGACAGTGGTGGTGGTTGGGGTTACATTACCTCGGCCGCCGCGTGTGAAGCGGGGGCGGCGGCGTTGGGTTGGGGGGATACGACGGCGGCCACTATGTCATATTCGTACCTTCCTCCCGGGTGTTATTCTAATTCTGCTGGGTACCTGTGGTTCAACACTCAAAACCCACAATACGTCTGCAGCACCAATGCAAAATGTCTCTGCACCCTTGTTTGCCCACCCGGCACCTACCAAGATCAAAGTGGACAGACCTCGTGCAAAACATGTGTCGGTGGCCAATACAGCGCCGTTGGTGCTGTAGGTTGTCCATATTCTTCAACT
>Ga0209092_10000170_pt1 | contig 60877 bp, 55 predicted proteins | sample FraStrMetagenome_FD_187446 | JGI IMG/M metagenome (GOLD analysis project Ga0209092, IMG submission 187446) | Marine eukaryotic phytoplankton communities from Arctic Ocean - Fram Strait ARC3M Metagenome (SPAdes) (version 2) | ecosystem: Environmental > Aquatic > Marine > Oceanic | place: Fram...
GTCCGCCAGCAACAGCCGTGAGCGAGAAAAGGGCCGTGAGCGAAAAAAGAGCCGTGAGCGAGAAAAAGGCCGTGAGCGAAAAAAGAGCCGTGAGCGAAGAAAGCGCACGCGTGACCAACGATAGCGCCGGCGATAAACCTAAAACCTTGAACATAATGTATCCCTCAAACGTAAATTTAATGGCTGTTATTGGTAGCGCCATTTCAGTTTTCGACTATGGCATAATAGCGCCCTAAGAAAAACATCTTATCCACTTAAAGAGATAAGAGTAATAATAAAATCAGGCCGTAGTATGGCATTTTTGTTATCAACACTACCTCGTCAAAATCTGATTAAACAGGTTTACCGCCTGCTATTACTCAGTGCTTTGGGATTCTGCAGCACTGCTAGCTCAGTGGAGCCAGCAACCACAACGCTCTCCTCAGACTGCCCCGCTAGTTTTTTGCTCAGCGACAACAATCAATGCCTGCTGCGCAATCTCTATCAACTCTACAACTCCTTGGGTGACCATGGCATAGGTGGACTCAAAACCGCTCTGCCGGCCCATCGCGATGGCTTTAGCCCCGAACAAATTGATCTGGGTCGATTACTGTTTTTTGACCCAGTGCTGTCGGCAGATCAGTCCGTCTCATGCGCAAGTTGCCACAACCCCAGTCAAGGATTTAGCGATGGGCTCGGGCGCAGCGTGGGTATCCATGGCCAGCTGGGCAGCCGCTCTGCTCCAAGCCTGTGGAACAGTGCTTTTTTAAAAGACTTCTTTTGGGATGCCCGCTCCCAAAGTTTAGAGGAACAGGCATTGAGTCCGCTTTTCTCACCTCAGGAAATGGGTAATAACCCCAGCCAACTGCTCAGCAGTCTTCGAGCAGTGGAGGCCTATCCAAAACTCTTTAAACAGGCCTTCCCTGACACCAAAGACCTAAGTCTTGATCAGATTGCCACAGCTCTGGCGGCCTTTCAGAGCTCATTGATCTCGCTTAACAGCCGCTATGATCAATATGCCCATGGTTATGCCGAAGCACTTAATGCCCAGGAGATAGAGGGACTCAATATCTTCCGCTCCTTTGTTGCCCGCTGTTCCCAATGTCATATGCCACCGCTGTTTACCAATCAGCAGATCGCCGTGATTGGCTCCCCGGAACCTGAGGGTATGCCTCGGGATATAGGCGCAGAAAAAACCTTTGATTCGGTTAAATTAAAAGGCGGATTTAAAGTGCCGAGCCTGCGAAATATTGCCGAGACTGCGCCCTATATGCACTCAGGGCGCTTTCAAACACTTCGCGAAGTCGCCGAGTTTTACAGCGGTGGACGCGGCCATGCAGTGCCTGAAGGGGAAGACCTGCTGCTGCACTGGCATATCTCCGAACCGGATTTAAATGCCGATGAGCTCGATCGTTTGGTCGACTTTATGCGCACCCTTAGCGACAGCAGCATGTTGCCAACCGTTCCCCACACAGTGCCGTCGGGACTGACAACCATTAGCGGCAAAGCGGCTAGAGACAACAACAGTCAAAAATCGAGCAGTGAAAAAACATAAGCGAGAGCAATTATGAAAAAAGCTAAAACACTGGGTATTATCATTGCGTTGGTAGCCTTTTTCGGCGGCTGGCAATTGGCGACAAACCTCAACAGTTCGCCGCAGATTACGAGCAGCGTCGGTGGCGCCAGCTATGGCGGTGGTGATCAATCCGGCAGCGTTAACACTGCCCTGCCAGAGCGAACGGTCAATGGTCAAATCCTTACCGTCAATCCCGGCGACTCGATACAGGCCGCGGTAGAAGCCGCCCAGCCCGGCGATACGATTCAGGTAATGCCCGGCATCTATTCAGAAACTGTCTATATAGACAAAGACGATATTCATCTGGTGGGTGTGATCAAGGCGGGTGAGCGAGCCACATTAGATGGCCTTGGCAAACTCAACGATGCGATTCTCTATTCGGGGAATAATATTCTTATCGCCAATTTTAAAATTACTCGCTACAAAGGCAATGGCATTATGAGTCAGGCCGGTAACAATTTTGAGATTCGCAATAATATAATTATCGATACCGGCATCTACGGAATTTTCCCCCAGCTCGGTGTCAATGGCCTGATTGAACACAATATTGTTTCAGGTATTGCCGACGCAGCGATCTATGTGGGCATGAGTGACAATATCCATGTTGCCCACAACCAAGTGTTCGACAGCGTTGCCGGCATCGAAATCGAAAACAGTCGCCACGCCATAGTCGAGAACAATTACACCTACAACAACAGCGGCGGCATTCTCGCGTTTATCACGCCGGGCCTGCCGATCAAAACCACCTACGATGTCATTATTCGCAATAACTTTATCCTCGATAACAACATTCCCAATTTTGCCGCGCCCGGCTCTACCGTAGCAGGCATTCCCTCTGGTACGGGCATTCTGGTAATGGCGGCAGATGATGTGATTATCGAAGGTAATATTATCGTCGACCACAAAGTCGCGGGCATATTGATCAACGATCACGGCAATGCCCCAGGCCTAACTCTGGACCCAGATGTGGACCCCAATGCCGACCGAGTGATGATTCTCGACAATGTGATGCACAACAATGGCTATGACACTATCGATGAGGTTCGCGCCTTTGCTCTCACTGAACTGCATACAGGCGATATAGATATTTTTCAGATCGGGGCCAGTCAAGATAGCTGCATAATCAACCGTCATCGCTACCACCATGTAGGGCTCGGTGACTTTGCTGAGTGCGATTTTAGCAACACCGATAGCATCCATAACTACCTGATTCCAGGCGCGGCCAAGCCAAGGGTTATCGCGTCAGCCGAGCGCGGTGAAATCGCCTATATGGGCATCTGTGCGGGCTGTCATGCTTATGATGATGTGTTGATCGGTCCTTCGACACGCGATATTCAGGCGATGTATGCGAATAATCCACAGGGCATTGTTAGCTATATCAATGCGCCGTTTAAGGTTCGTCCAGAGTATCCTGAGATGCCGGCACAAAATTATCTGGATGCAGAGACCCAATTGGCGGTGGCAGACTATCTGCTCAATATCCAACTAGAACCGAGCCAGCCCTAGAACTACCCTGTCAGGGCAGATAGGTCTGCAAGTACGTGAGCATATTCTCGCCCATTACCTTGCGGATCTGCTGTTCGCTAAGATTGGCATCCAACAGCGCCTGAGTGATCACGGCTAACTCACTGCCGTCCAAAGAGGTGGTCACCGAACCATCAAAATCAGAACCCAGGGCAATATGGTCTTCGCCCACTAGTCCAATACCATAGACGATCGCCGCAGCCACGGTGGCGGGGCTATTGCCACAGATCGCCCCTTCCCAATAACCCACGGCGATTAATCCGCCAGCAGCGGCAATCTGCTGCATCAGGCCGTCGCTGATATTGCGCGGCGACTGACAGTGTCCCTGAAAGCCGGTGTGGCTGACCAGGAGAGGCTTATTACTCATCGCCAGTGTATCGATCACCACCTGTTCCGAAGAGTGCGAGACATCCAGCATAATCTCTAGGGCCAACATCTGAGTCACGGCATCGCGACCAAACTGGGTTAACCCTTCTCCGCTAGTGCCATGCAGTGAACCACCGAGTTTGTTATCAAAAAAATGTTGCAGGCTCATCATGCGAAAGCCGCGATCAAACAGCCGTTGAATATTATTCAGATCGCCATCCAGTGCGTGAGAGCCCTCGGTGCCGAGCAACCCGCCAATCAGTTTAGGACTGCTCTGTCGGCGTTGCAGATAGTCGGCAAGTTCATCTCGCGATCGAATCAACATAAGGTTTTCAGGATCGCGATCAGCCAGTTCATGGAGTTTATCGGCTTGGAATAGTGCGCGCTCCGCAAGGCTGGTCCAAGTTGCCACTGGCCAGCGCTGTGTCATGGCCAACAGGGTAATATTGTCGCTTGCGTCACTACTGTTGCGCTTATAGTTTTGCCCGCTGGGAGATTTGGTTACCGTGGTGAACATTTGCAGCGCCATATTGCCCTGCTGCATGCGCGGAAAATCCAGATGGCCATAGTCATACTGTTCCGTCAGGTCACGCATCCACAACAGACTGTCCGCATGCCAATCACCAACCAGCAGACTGCTGTGTAGCGCCGCAGCTCGCTCAGAAATCTCATAGGGTTGGTGGGCAACGACTACATTTGCTCCATCATCTACTATTGCTGGGGCAACAATCAGAAATGTCGCAATGCCGAAAAACAAAAAACCAACGAACAGGCTAAAAAATTTTTTCATATTGCCGAACTCAGTTTATAAGCTGTCGTAGCCCTGCAGCTTATTGATTCTTATAACAGCCTGCACTTCGTCAACATAGACCTGACGAAGCTCCGAATAATAAAGTAGCGTCTGTGCCAACTGATGGCCACTAGCACTGCTATCCGCTGTGTTCAGATCCGCACGAAGCGCACGCAGATCCGCATAGGCGCGGTGAGTATTGAGGTTGTGTAGATAGGCTTCGACTGCAGCGGCCACGGAATCAAACTTAGCCACTTCATGCTTGCTGTCTGCCGAGCGGCGCAGAGGCACAAGGCCACAACCCTTTTGATAGCACCACTGACCAAATAAATTATTGCCCTGACGGGCAAAGCGCGACGTCCCCCAAGCTGACTCTATGGCAGCCTGAGCCAGCACTAATGAGGGTGGTAATGGGGCAACGCGGAGTAATAGCTGACCAATGATTTGCTGATGGTCGCCAACGTCTGCGTCTCCCGTATCCACAGCGTAGCGATCAGCTAGCTGCAGCAACTTGCGCTGCTGAAAGAATGACAGCTGATCTGCACCGGCGGCCATTTTCTCAAGCTCGACACGCTGTTCGATAACCGATTGATTAGCGGCAGCTACCAGGGGCAGCATATAATCAAAAAACGCGGTTTTCTTCTGTTTTACATCACTGTAGCCCCCAAATTCTGGCAGCGGATTGCGGTCCGCTCCCATACTGTAGAGACTCACCACAGCGACTAACATCACAGCAAAAAACACCTTACTGCGAAGCAAACTCATCATTGTTTAAGATCTGCGAGTAATTTGCGCGCCGCCAAAAAGAAGAATGCCGCTGAGATCAAATTAACAAATGAGACTATGCCCAAGGCATAACGCAGTGACTCAGAGCCATAGGTAGGCGCAAGTAAATCGCTCAGCATTCCCACAACCAGCGGCCCTAAACCCAAGCCAATTAAGTTAAGGATAAAGAACAGAATGGCCGAGGCCATAGCGCGCATGCTTGGGCTAACCAGGGTGTGGGAGATCGCAATAGTGGGCCCCAGATAGAAGGCACCCAGCATAGTGGCAAAAAACAGAAAGCCCAGGGCCAATCTCGGATCGCCAATAAATACCGCGGTAAACATCAAAGGTACACTGCAGGCGGCGGGAATCCCCGAGACCCATAGATACCAGCGCTTGTCATTAGCGCCAAAGCGATCAGCTAATACACCGCCCATATAGGTTCCCAGTGCGCCGCCAATACCGGTAATCAGCGCCAGACTAGTGCCTACTTCTAAGCTGCTAAAACCGTGAGAGCGAATTAAAAACGAAGGTGTAAAGTTACCAATACCATAGCTGCTAAAGGCATTGAGCCCAGCGGCGATGGCAAATAGCTTGAATGAACCAAAACCTTTGAGGGTACGCAGAGTTTCGCCAAAGGTTGCTGGCGTCTCTAGGGCGCGTCCCTCGAGACCACCGCGTACCGGCTCACGAATGGTGAAACGCACTAATAGGGCCACCAGAAAGCCCGGCACGCCGACCACGAAAAACGCTGTGCGCCAACCAAACTCACTGTTGATCCAGCCACCAATCAAAAAGCCTAACAGAATACCGAGATAGACACCGGTGGAGTAAAACGACAGCGCACTGCCCCGCTGCTCAACCGGATAATAATCCGAAATCATCGAATGAGATGGCGGGCTGCCGCCAGCTTCGCCGACACCGACGCCGATTCGGGCCATTAACAACTGCCAGAAGTTCTGAGTGAAACCAGACAGAGCGGTCATACCACTCCATACAGCGACTGCGAGGGAGACAATATTTCGACGGTTACCCAAATCGGCCCAGCGGGCAATGGGAATACCCACACTGACATAAAAGATCGCAAAGGCAAAACCGGTGAGCAGGCCGAGCTGAGAATCAGACAGATCCATATCCACTTTGATCGACTCTTGCAGAATCACCAAGATTTGTCGATCAATAAAATTCAGTGCATAGACAAGAGTTAGCAGAACCAACACATAGCGGCGGTAGCCATTGGAGACAGGCGCGGCTGCATTGTCAGCTCCAGAAGCCTTTGCAGCTCCCCCTTCAGGTATAGATGGATCGGTCATTGAGTACCTCGATTATTATTATTTTTATTGAGCTTTTAACAGCCCTTTTTGGGTTATAGATTTAATGTAACACCTTAGCAATCAAACTGAAATATGTAGACGCCCAATGCTGATAAATAGGAAATTAGGCGATCACGGCCACACCCCAATAGTTGTAACCAGCGAACTTTGGTGTGCTCGGCAGATACATCTGGTCTAAGGTTTTAAACCTAAAACCGGCGCTGGCAATCAGCTCGGGAATATCGCGATTGAGGTGGCAACCACCGGCCAACTTGCCCCAGAAAGGATCGATGCGGCCCTGCCATTTGGCGACGCCTGCATCTGGTGCCAGCCCGTGTTCGCAGAAAATCAGCTTGCCGCCGGGTTTTAATACACGGCGTATTTCAAGATTGGCAGATGCAGCATCGGGAATCGTACAGAGTGTGTAAGTGATTACTACGCTATCAAAATAATCATCGGGAAAGGGCATGGCTTCAGCGCCACCAAGAATGATTTCTACCTCCAAGCCATTCTCCGCGGCGGTCTTACTAACCACTTTTTCGGCCATCTCATTGAGCTCTGGCGAGGGGTCTAAGCCTATGACTTTCTCGACCTTGCCGGCGTCGTAAAACGGAATATTCAGTCCCGAGCCAACACCCACCTCAAGAACCAGACCCTCAGCTAGAGGCACGACTTTGCCGCGCTGGTAGAGAATAGGCTTGGAGCCACAGGCGCAGTTGAGAAAAGAGGGCAGAATATATTTGTCGTAAAAACGCATAGGAATCAGCCTGTTATTTTTTATTTTTATTTAGGTCGGCAGCGGGCACTCAATTCAAATCTGCGGCGGACGCTTTAAGCGCTTCCATAGGAACAATTTCCAGGGCCATACTGTTGCTGCGGCGCAAGAATACTTTCGGTGCACAACCGCTTTCGTAGGCTTCCAACCAACGCGAGGCACAGAGACACCAAGATTGCCCAGCGACTAACCCGGGAAACTCGAACTCCGGACGCGGGGTCGACAGATCATTGCCTCTGGATTTGGAGAATTCTAAGAACTCATCGGTGATTTCCGCGCAAACCGTGTGAGAGCCGCGGTCATATTTGTCGGTGCGGCAGAATCCATCGCGAAAGTAGCCGGTGATAGGATTGCTGCAGCACTCTTCGATGGGTTCTCCAAAGACATTGGTCTGACTCATATTTTTTAACTCGCAGATTTTGGTTGTTGTAGCTTTCAATGTAAAACAGCGCTTCAGCTTACCGCGTTTGACCAAATTCCCCTACAGACACAGCGTTATTTATCACTGTATAAAACAATTGCCTAAGATAGTTAGCATGCTTACAATAAGGTTCCTCTTAATTTTCGTCAATAGATTCCTATGAGCAATGCCGATATAGCCAACAACGATACCCTGGGTTTTATCATCCACGATGTTGCCCGCATGATGCGCTGGAATTTTGAGCGCCGTGCCCATGAATACAATTTGACCCGCTCTCAGTGGTCAGTTCTGGTTCTACTTTCCTGGGAAAATGGTGCTCAGCAAAAGCGTCTAGCAGATATTATTGGTGTTACCGCAATTACTATGACGGGACTGGTGGACCGCCTCGAGCGCAATGACTGGGTTGAGCGTCGTCAAGACCCTCAGGATCGTCGCGCCAAAAGAGTGTTTCTGACCGACAAGGTTGAACCCCTGATAGAAAAAATTAAGTTGGTGGGAATAGAGGTTCGCGAATCTGCGCTAAAGGGAATTTCCGCCAGCGAACGGCAGCAACTAACCGACCTGCTGTCACGTATGCGCGCCAATCTCTGCGCACAAGACGCAGATACAAAATAATAAAATCCTCGAGCCATGATGCTCGAGTCACGGCCAAAAAATAATAACTAAAACAGGAATACACGCCTTGTCTGACAACCTTAAACGCCGCGCAACCCTTCTCGCGGGACCCCTGGCTATAGCCGCAGTCGCTGCGTACTTTTACATAGTTGGTGGTCGCTATATGGAAACCGATAATGCCTATTTAAAGGCTGGCATGCTGTCTATCGCCAGTGAGATATCCGGTAAAGTAGTGGAAGTTTCCGTTGCCGACAATGGTCGCGTTGAGGCTGGGCAACTGCTATTCCGGGTCGATGACCAACCCTATCAAATTGCCCTGGCAAGGGCTGAGGCGAATCTGATCAAGGTGGGCGGCGATGTTGAGAGTTTAAAAGCCGACTATTTAAATAAGCTGGCTGATCTTGAGCAAAGCAAAACTCAGCATGATTTTTATCTCCGCGAGTTTAATCGCCTAAACAGTTTGCTGGCGCGAAAAACCGTCTCTGCAGCTGAGGTGGATCAAGCCGAATATCTCTATCTCGATTCTATTAATGAGATGCAGGTGACTACCCAAGCGCTGCAGGTGGTGAAGGCACGACTGATTGATATTGACCTGCCGCTGCAGCAACACCCTAGCTATCTATTAGCGCTAGCCGAGCGCGACAAAGCCAGATTGGATCTCAGCCATGTTCGCATTGTTGCCCCCTCCTCTGGTGTGGTGGCCAATTTCTCAATCCACAAGGGCGAATATATTATCGCTGGAGCACCGCTGTTTAGCCTGGTGGATGACAGCTATATTTGGGTCGAGGCAAACTTTAAAGAAACCGACCTAACCCATCTTCAGGTGGGCCAACCGGCGACCATCGAGGTGGATGCCTACCCGAATCAGCAGTGGCAGGGTCACGTCAGCAGTATTACTCCGGGCACGGGCTCGGAATTTTCACTACTACCGGCACAGAACAGTACCGGCAATTGGGTCAAGGTAGTGCAGCGTATCACCGTCAATTTGGCCATCGACACAGCCTCTGATTCAATAGCCTCTGATTCAACAGCCTCTGGATCAATAGCCTCTGGCTCCTCAACGCCTAGCTCATCAATATCGGGCATTGCGCTCACCGCGGGTATGAGCGCACTGGTAAAGGTTGATACAGGCCATAGTCGTCAGCTGCCCTGGGCCAACTAATGAGCCGCAACTCTTTTTGCTCTCGTAGCTCTCTTAGCTCTCTTAGCTCTCTTAGTTCCCCTGCCCTCCCTAACCTAACAAGCATAGAGGTGTTCAATGTCAGTTCAAGTTGAACTGACACCACGAGCCAAATCCGCGGTGACTCTGGCAGTGATGCTGGCTTCCATTATGCAAATGCTCGACACCACCATTGCCAATGTCGCTCTGCCCCATATGCAGGGCAGTTTATCAGCAACTCAGGACCAGCTGGCTTGGGTATTAACCTCTTATATAGTCGCGTCGGCGATTATGACCCTGCCTATAGGATGGCTGTCTGGGCGATATGGGCGAAAAAACGTTTTCTTGATTTCCATCGCCGGCTTTACGCTGACCTCTCTGCTCTGCGGTGCAGCCACCTCTCTCAACGAGATGATTGGCTTTCGTATTTTGCAGGGACTGTTCGGCGCGGCACTGGTGCCGCTTTCTCAAACCATTATGCTCGATATCAATGCCAAGGAAGACCACGTCAAGGCCATGGCCATGTGGACTGTGAGCATTATGATTGGGCCTATTCTAGGGCCCACTCTGGGAGGCTTTCTCACTGAGTATTATTCTTGGCGCTGGGTGTTCTATATCAATCTGCCGTTTGGCGTAGTGGTGTTATTTATTATTCTGACTCTAATGCCAGAGACTGAGCGTGAAGAGCGACCCTTTGACGGCTTGGGATTCTTTGCTCTGGCTTTAGTTATCGCCGGTATTCAGTTGATTCTCGATCGCGGCCATCATCTCGACTGGCTCGACTCCATGGAAATACAGTTCTATTGCGCAGTAGTGCTATCGGCACTCTGGGTCTATGTAGTGCATACCAAAACTGCCAAAAACCCCTTTTTAACACCGGCAATTCTTCGCGACCGCAATTTTACCAGCGCCCTAATTTTTATGTTTTTTATGGGGCTGATTCTGCTCGCCACCATGGCACTGCTGCCCAACTATCTGCAGAAGATTATGGGTTATCCGGTATTGGATGTAGGTACCATACTGGCACCTCGCGGGATTGGCACCATGCTGTCGATGTTCCTGCTAGGCAAGTTTGCCGATCGTTTCGACCCTCGGGCACTGGTATTCGTTGGCCTATTGTTGACCGCCTACTCCCTGTGGCTAATGACTCATTTCGACACCTTTGTGCCAGCACATAGAATTGTTAGCACCGGCTTTCTGCAGGGCTTGGGTCTCGGGTTTGTGTTTATGCCACTCAGCACGCTCGCCTATCTCACGCTGGAGCCGCAATATCGTACAGAGGCCGCAGGACTATTTAGCCTAGTGCGCAATTTCGGCAGCAGTATTGGCGTCTCAGCGGCCTTTGTACTGTTTTCCCGCGATCTGCAAACTCAGCACGCCTATCTTACCGAGAATATCACCCCCTATATCACCAGCATGGGGCTGCAGCAGTTTCCGCAGGCTCTGCATAACGAGGCAATTTCAGGGCTGATGCTTTTGGATATGGAAATCAATCGACAGGCATCGACTATTGCCTATTTAAATGACTTTAAAATAATGATGTGGGTGGTGCTAGCGATGCTGCCAATGGCAGTGATACTGCGGGGCCCAGACAAACAGCTAGGCGCCCCAGTAACCGATCCAACTTAAATAACCTACATGGAAGCAGCGCTTAAAGCCCCGCAGCCATCTCTCGCGCCGCTTTCAACTTGGCCCTAAAGCTTTCATTTCGCGCGGCACCGGCCACTGGTTGGCTGGAGAACCAGGCCATCACTGTATCGGCTTTGCGGTTAATATAAATCACCTGACCATGAATACCCACAGCCGCAAACTCGCCAATACTCTCATCCAGAATCCACCACATATTGTGGTAAGCGGACCAGGTTTCTTCCTGATAATTGCTGTTGGCGGCCATATTGGCCTTGAGCTGATCACTGACATCCAGGGTCGCTTCGACCCATTTTCTGGGAATAATCTGCTGGCCATTAAACTTGCCCGAGTCGCGAATCATCATGCCAAAGCGTGCAGCGTCTCTTAATGTGCTGTTCATGCCGCCGGTGACTGCCGGCATATAGGCTCTATCCACGGCGATGATGGCATCGTGTTCCGCCCCAAGTTTGGCCCAGATATTCTGCTGAATAAAGTCTTGAAATGGCTGTCCACTGAGCCGAGCAATCAACCAGCCAAGCACATCCGCATTGCTCGAGTTGTAATCAAAGTTGTCGCCGGGTTCGCGCTTCGGATCCGGCTTGATAAAGCGACTGAGAAAATCATGCACGCCGTAAATCTCGCTATTATTCGGCTGCACATCACGAGCGCCAGGGAGCCAACCCATATTTAGAGCCGGTACATAATAGAGCGCAAAATCCGAGGTCATATCGGTGTAGGTTTCTTTGAAATCTAACGAGGTGGCGTGGTCCAGCAGCTGCTGGATGGTGACCCGCTCAAAACCACTGCCTTTAAGTTCCGGAATATAGTCCGCAGGTGATTTATCGAGCTTCACCACGCCCTTTTCCACAAGCAGACCAAAGGCACTGCTGGCGAGGGATTTGCTCATGGAAAACCAGATATGTTGAGCATGGGCATTAAAGCTGTGGAAATAGCGTTCATGGAGCAATTGGCCGCCTTTAATTATCGCGACACCATCGCCATAGTTGCTCTCGAATATCTGGTCAAAGGACTGCTGCTGCCCCGTTGCGGTGGTGAAGAGTTTATCGCCGAGCTGGGATTGGAATGGACCCGGCAAGTCAGCAATATTGCCCTGACGAGGGATCACTACAGTATTGAGTGGCGCACCGATATTTTGAAAGGCCCATTGATTCAGCGGGTAGTCACGGAAATTGTGCATGGTGACCTGTGAGTTGCGCGCCGGGGGCACCCCCTGCATAGGCTGCTCTGACACAAGGGGCACCTGAGGTATTGGTGGGGGCTTAGACGCTGGAGTCTGATTAGCTATCGCGAGATACGATGTGAAACCCAGTGATACCAGGGTCAATATGGATACCACAGCCTTAATGCGCATGGCCTGCTCCTCTTTATAGTTTTTATTATTGGGGGCTTTTTATTATCCTTCTGATTCTGTTGAGGATATCAAACATAGGGCCACGCAGCTATAACGCGTTTCCGAAAAAACGCGCTAGAGCTTTGGGTCAGACAGCAGTTGGGTTTTAGTTTTCCTGGAACACTCGAACGTAGTCAACCAACATACGCTGTGGGAAAGTAGTGTTCGAATTGGGCGAACCGGGCCATCTGCCACCCACTGCAACATTGAAGATCAGGAAGAATTCTTTCTGAAAGGCGGACAGCTCGGCACTGCTATTAATCGCCATTGTGTGGTACTGAACATCATCGATATACCAAGTCAGTCGGCTAGATGTCCAAACTAGACTGAATACATGAAACGCATTGGCCAAGGTTTCACCGCCGCTCAATGTTTTGGTATCGCCAAAAGACGCGGGTGCATAAGGCTGTTTGGTAACACCATCAGCCTGATAGGTGCCACCGCTATTCCAGTGCGCAGTACCCACTGTGCGATTCTCTAAACCGCTGCCACCGACCATTTCCATAATGTCAATTTCGCCGCTGTAGGGCCAGCCAATCGAGGTAATGTTTTCGCCTAACATCCACAGCGCAGGCCACATACCCTTGCCTTTTGGCATGGCTGCACGAATATCTACTCGACCATATTTAAAGTTAAATTTGCCCTGGGTCTTAATTCTCGAGGAGGTATAACTGCGATTACCGAAGTTCTCCTCTTTAGCTTCAATAATTAATAGACCCTCTTGAAGGGAGGCATTTTCTCTGCGGTAGTACTGCTCTTCGTCATTGCCCCAGCCGTTATCACCAGTGCCAATATCATAGTTCCATTCCGTTGTGTTCAATGTGCTGCCCGAGAACTCATCGGACCACAACAGACTATAACCGGAGTAACTAGTCGGCGTGGTGTAGCCAGTAAAGTTGGGATTTACCCAGTTATCATTGATTGGACCAGTGCCGGGATCCGTAGTGGGGCCACCTGGCGCAGCTTCCCAGCGCACATTGTCGAGCTGGAAGACGCTATTGGTGTAAGCGGAGGCCCAGATAACAATACCTGTGTCGATGGTTGCTAGGTTGAGATCCTGACCGACCAAGTCATTCACTGGCACAGTTAGGGTCTGCCAATCAGCACTATCTATGGAGTTAAGACCATAGTTGCCAGAAGAGCAGGGGTAGATGCAGTCTACTTTCATTGAAAGGGCGCTATCACCACTGACTATTTTTACGTCAAAGATTATATTGCCACCGGCATAGGCAGCGGCATTGTAGGGAACCGAGGTCTTGGCATAGACCGCAGCAACTTTTCCGGCAGAGGAGTGGCTGACTTGCAGCACAGTGCCGCGATCGAGATCGGTAACCAAGTCCCAGCTGATATTGGGGCAAGCGGCACCACCATCATCACTACATTCGGCATAATCTTTCTCCTGGTCATAGCCATTTAGACCGAGATCCCAGGTCGAACCTACAACACCCTGATCAAATACAACCAGCGTATCCACAGTGGCGACTGCAGTCACTGTTACAACTCGAGTCTCCGTGGCAGTGTTGCCAGCCGCATCGGTTGCGCTATAGGTCAGGGTATATTCGCCAGCGCTACTGCTGATCACAGATCCCGTAGTGGAGACAGTGACAGCACCATCCACATCATCGGTGGCAGTTGCGCCAGCATCGGAGTAGGCAGTCCCCTGCTCAATCGTTAAGGCCTGAGCACCTGATATGGAGATCACCGGCGCAGTTGTATCCGCTGGTGTTGGATTTGGCGTTGGGGCTGGTGTGGAACCACTCCCGCCTCCACCGCCACAGGCGGCAAGGATGACTGATGTCAGACCAATAAGAATGGGCTGCTTAAATATCTTCAACAGGTTAATCGTAGCGTTCAATGGTTAGTTACCCAAAAAATTCATTGTTTTTATTAGTATCAATGGTCGCCTTTTAAATTACGTGCTGCTAGCAGAATACTGCAGAGTAACTAAACAATAGGACTAATCGACTCAGATAAGGTTTATCGCACCATTTAGCGGCTATTTCGCTGCAAACACTGGGCAGCTTTGGCATTCCATTGCAGTTTTGCCTAAACCATCCGCAAGGGCACTATTTCGTCAGACGACCGCGGCGCGGATGATAGCAAATTTATCCCTGTGATTGACTAATGGCGTGTAGAGAGAGTCTTAGGGGCTAGACTCGTTGTAGAGGGCTAGGATTCGTTGCAGATAAAAAAACCCCGCGGGAGCGGGGCAGTTATCTAATAATACTGGTGCAAATATCACTTAGACGGCATAACTGTAATCCACCAATTTTGACTTGTAGGTTTCCCGTGGCATGGAGCCATAGTTCACCAGTTTGATCTCTGAGGTGACCAACATGCGCTCTCTAATCTCGCGCTTAATGCTCTCGGCCAGACCGCTTGGTGGCACCTTACCCATTGAGGTGCTGTAGGCGGGAAAGCGCGTTCCCACGCTGGCATCTATCTGCACTCGACGATCAGTAGACACATGCACCAAATAGAGCACCTCGCCACGAGACAAAAGAGCCATCGACGAACTGTCACCCATAACATCGCGAACCCGCTGCAAGTGCGGCCGCACGGAAGTTTCGAGGTGCGCGGACTCGACATAGTGCGTGCCAAAGGTGAGCACTTCAGCGGTTAGCGAAAATAAATTATCGCGCTTGGCAATATAACCGAGTTGTTCCAGGGTATTTAAACAGCGCCGAACTACGGCAGGATTGAGATCAGTTTCCACAGCAACTTGCGAAATCGTCATTTCAGAACGCTGCGCGCTAAATGAGCGCATCACCCGCAGGCCACGCTCGAGGGTACTTAGATATTCAGAGTCAGTTCTGTTAGCCACGCTATTTTCCATTCAAGCTATATTTAATGCCGATGTTGATGCAAGCTAAGAGAATACGCGGCCACCGTCACAACCACAAGCCATCTCAATATCAGCTTGTGCGCCTCGCTGGCATTGTCGCTAAGCTATTTCGCTGTGGCCACAGAACGCAGTAGTCGACCCATGGTGGTTTTACCCAAATCATCGGCCAGCGCATTATTTTCCCACGCAGTGTGGCCACCAATCATCACCAGATTGACCACATCATCCGAGCGGTTAACCAACTGCTCGTGGCTAAACTCTTCGCGATAAATACGCTCAACTTTGCTCTCGCCATCGTATTCGGCGAGCTTTTTCGGGTCGATCAGAATCAGATCGGCCACGTCACCCAGATCAATGGTGCCGCCCTCGACACCAAAGACGTCAGCGGGATCTTTGGTCAGGCGCTTAACCATATAGCTGACATCGGCTTCGCCACCCTGAGCCGCCAATTGCAAACTGCGCAGATTCACATCATAGAAAGCCATATTGGTCAGGTGCGCGCCACTGTCGTTAAAGCCGGGCAATAGGTTGGGGTGCATAAGCAATTCGCGCACGGTTTTTATATCGCGGTTGGCGGTGACCGTGCTCCAGCTCAGATCATTGTCAAAGCTTCTCAGCATCTGCAGCATAAAGTCGCCTTCATCGGCGATCCAGAGAAAATCGGCTTCGAGCAGATCGCGCTCCTGCTGACTGATGGTCTCTTTTAACTGGCCTGATTTAAACGCCAAGATACGCTCAAACAGGGCCTGAAAAGTCATGCCCTGCCAGCTTTGCTGGGGGCAACGAACTATATCCATATCCGCCAAGGTGCGGTTAAAAGCGTAGTCTTCAAGATTTACTTTGCGTTTTAGGCGCGCCAGACTCCAGCCCTGCTTGCCCTCCATCCACATCGCTTTAAACGCTTTAACATATTCCGGATCATTGAGAATACCTAATCGCTCAGCACGGTCTTCAAGATCGGTTTCATTGAGGCGGCGCAGTTCAGGAATTTCTTCCGCCAGAGGGGTTACCGCGCCATCAGACCAAACCTTAAACGGCGCACCCAATGCCTGCATATAAAAGTCGCCGCGAATAAGACGCGAGTTAAGTATGCTGGACAAGCGTTTGGCCAAGCCGGAGATACGCCAGTTGTTGGCGATGTCCAGTGCCGCCACAACAGTGGTTTTTAACGGCTTGCCATAGAGCCGACCACTGGTCAGCAGGAAGGTTTTCAAGGTGCCAATAACACTGTCTTTGGGTGGTGTGGCCTGCCAAACAGCACCGACTTCACGCACAACCTGGGTCAGCTGTTTAATCTCACCATACTTGGCAAACTGGGTGGGGATGGTTTTATCGCAGTGAGGCTGTGCAGCGAGATAGTGAAACGGCAGTGCGTCAGTAGAAAAACCCACATAGCCCTGCTGCAGAGCGTCGCGCAGTGTGCCTTTCATGGTTTCAATTTCAGCATGAGTGGGGTCGCGGCTAACACTGGCATCAAAACCCATAGTATCGATACGCAACATTGAGTGAGGGAATAACACCGCCACATTGGGACCTAACTTAAGCGTATCCAGATGATCCAAATAGTCCTTTGGATTATCCCAAGTACAGTTATCAGCACAGCTACGTAAAACGGATTTAGGGATATTCTCGACCCGGGCATAGCAGCTAACGATGGGGTCGTTGGTGCCGTCACGCTGATTACCAAAGGCCAATCCCAAACTGCAGTTAGCGATCACTACCGAGGTAGTACCATGGCGTGTTGACTCGGGAAGGCCTGGGGCCACTTCAAGTTCCAAATCATAATGGGTGTGAATATCAAATAAACCCGGCATCAACCACAGGCCTTTGCCATCGATCACTTTCCCAGCGCCAGCCTGATCAAGACTTTGGCCCCGGGCAACAATGCGCCCTCCGGCAATGGCCACATCTTCAATCACAGCGGCCTCGCCATTGTTAAATACTTTGGCATTAGTGATTAGCGTATCGAAAACCGGAGGAGTAGCATTTACTTGAGGTGCATCTTCTTGAAAAGCGTCAACTTGAAAAGCGTCGACTTGAGAGTCTTTTGATTGGTTCATATTGATATCTCTTAAATAATCTTCAGGCACTAATGGCCGATCAAGGCGCCATCTGGCGCTTAGTGTGTTTAATACCGTGATTGAGCCAGCCGGACTCATTGAGGTTGCCCGACGCCTTGCGCAGAGCCGTGAGTATTTGCAGACGCATCGCCTGCACCGCAGGATTATTCGGCTCGGCATCCAGTGCCGCTTCGATTAACAGCAGTGCTTTCACCGCATCGCCGCGATGTAATGTTTCTTCCGCCAGCGCCACGACTTTCTCGGCACCCCCGGCAAGTTGGACTAAGTCGGCATAAATAGATTGCGGCGACTGGGCATACATATTCACCGGGTCACCGTCGAACCATCCCATATAGCCTTCATAGATACCGCGCACCGACCAGGAGACCCAGCCGTAGGCTTCACCCACATCCAGTTCGGCGGGCAGCTTAATCTCGCGCATCAGGCTGAACACGTCGCGGCCCTGATTCATGCCTAGAACAGTTTGATCATGGACATATTGGATGGCGTCGCGGTAGCGAATCATCTCTCTGCGAATATTGTCGTTGCCCATAATCGGCTCGCCATGACTGGGCAGCAGAATTTCCGGCTGCAGTGCCAAGACGCGGTTAATCGACTCTATATAGTCCAGCGCCCAGCGCGGCTTAGTGCCGCGCAAGGTATAAATATTGGGGAATGAGCGGTAAAACAGATCACCGACAAAAGCGGCTTTATATTCCGGCATCCACACGGTCAGGGCATCATAGGTTTCCGCAGGGGTGTGGAGAATTTCAAACTGCTCGCCGCCAAGGGTAAAGTCGAGACGCCGATCAAATAAGGTGTTGGGCAACATATTGACGCCAGCGCTCTGACTGGTTGTCGACGCCGGGGATGTGACCAAATCAAAACCAAACTGCGCGCTGTTGCGCTGCATAAACAGTTTGCCCAAGCGCTTTTGATAGTTGAGAAATTCAACCATATTCTGCTGGGCAATCACCTGGGTCTTGGGCTCTCGCCACAGGGCCACGCCACCGGTGTGATCGCCGTGACCATGGGTAATAATAATCGAGTGCACTGCTTCGTCACTTACCGCGGTCAATAGCTGCTTATGCTTTGGCGCCATAGCCGGCAGTGAGGTATCAATAATGACATTGCCTTCGTTGGTCACCACCATAAAGGTATTACCAAAGCCGGTAGCCTTGTAGATCACGTCATTGATTTTTTGTGCGGCAAGCTGATCACTGCCCTGCTGCAAATGCAGGCTGGGATCCACGCGGCCGCTTTTTAGGGCCTCGGGTTCATAGCTATCGGCAGAGGATGGCAAGGATAGAGGAATAGACATTGCAGCCGCGAGCAATATCAGAGTCATTCTGCCTTTCAAATTAGAATCTATCATTAAACTCACCCCCACACCAAATTTCTAACTTTGACGTCTAATCGCGTCTTTTTGCGTGTTTTTTGCGTTTTTTAAAGACTTTTTCACAGAACTTAGCGACTATTGCTGCAATTCCCACTGAGCAATCAGTTCACTGGTATCCTCTTGCCAAGGATGAAAGTCCTGATCAAAGAACGCCTTATAAGGCGCCCAAGTGCCGCGCAAAATGCCCTGCTTACCAAACAAAAAACGTACCCCTGAGAGCCAGATTTTTGGGCTCCACAGCATGCCATCGCATTTCAATATATGGCGCACGCCGTGAAGAATATCCCAGGTCAGAAACAATGTGCTGCGACGCATCGCTGCGCGGCGCATCTTCTCAGTGCCGCCGATGGCCCGATAGACATCAAAGGCCACCGCTTTATGCTCCATCTCTTCCACCGAATGCCACTGCCAAAGGTCTCGCATAGCGGGCTCGGCATCGGCAAAAATACCCGCATCACCCAATGCCTTTTCCGCCAGCACAGCGGTTAAGTGCTCCACCGCCGCAGTGCCAGCAAGCTGCTCCCGCGCCGGTACATTCTTTCTTACCCAAGCCATACGCCGACGCAGCGGACCTTCGAGTTTTTCCAGGTCATAGCCGCGCAGTTCACAGAGTTTTTCGTTGTAGCGCCGGTGCTCGCGCAGGTGCACCGCCTCTTGACTGAAAAATTGGCGCATCTCTTCCTGTAGCTTGGGATCAGTGATGCGATCACGGTAATGGCGCACCGAGTTAATAAAGAACTGTTCGCCAAGGGGAAAGGTGATCGACATGGCATTAAACCAAGCCGTGGCAAAGACATCATTGCGCATCCAGTCGCGCTTTAGTGCAGCCGCTAAATCATGCTGCCGGTTGCGCGGCTGAATAACGACCTCTGCCGGTGTATGCGACTGTTTATGTGACTGTATTTCAGTCATGGCAAAGCCCTAAATTCGCTCAACAATAATTGCTGGCGCCATACCGCCGCCGGCACACATGGTGATCAGGCCGCGTTTCAGTTGGCGTCGCTCTAGTTCGTCGACCATAGTGCCGATCAACATTGCGCCGGTTGCGCCAATCGGGTGGCCCAGAGCCATGGCTCCGCCGTTAACATTGACTGTGTCACGATCCAGCTCGAGATCACGAATAAACTTTTCAGCAACCACAGCAAAGGCTTCGTTGATTTCCCAAAGGTCAATATCGGCTTTCTCTAGTCCCGCCTTGGCCAACACGCGCTTGGCCGCCGGCACAGGTGCATTGAGCATCAGCGAGGGGCAGTCACCCATATTGCAGAATGCCACAACCCTGGCCCTGGGTGTCCAGCCCTGCTTGGTAGCGTATTCTGGTGAGGCGAGCAGCAATGCTGCAGCACCATCCACTACACCGGAGGAATTGCCGGCATGATGCACATGCTTAATGTCTACCTCTGGATATTTCACTGCCATTAATTTCGCGTAAGTTGCACCCTCTTCGTCCAGAGGCATCTGGGCCAATTTCTCAAATGAAGGATTCAACTGACTGAGGCTTTCACGCGTGGTGCTCGGACGTGGGAATTCGTCTTTATCCAATGCCAGAGTGCCATCGTCGTGATACACAGGCACCAGGCTCTTGTCGAAATGGCCGTTGGCGATGGCGTGGGCCGCGCGCTCCTGGCTGACTGCAGCTAGGCTATCCAGATCTTCTCGAGAGATACCTTCAATGGTCGCAATAGTATCGGCACAGATACCCTGATGGGACTGACCGTACATATCGCGCAAATGCTCATTCCCAGAATCCACAAAAGGTGAGATATCGCCACTGAGCAGACCGTAACCGGACATCATTTCACAGCCACCCGCTACCACCAGATCTTCCATACCCGACATAATCGACGCCGCTGCCATATTTACCGTGGTAATACCGGAACCGCAAAAACGGTCCAATGTCACACCGCTGGACGTTATGTCATAGCCTGCATCCAGAGCCGACATGCGGCCCATATCATTGCCATTTTGACCGCGCTGCACATTGCAGCCCCAAATCACATCAGCGACGTCGGCTGTGTTGACATTATTGCGCTCGGCCAGTGCTTTGAGCACAGTAGAACCCAGTCGCTGAGGATGAATAGTAGTAAGGGCACCACGGCCTGGTTTGCCAATACCACGAGGAGTGCGACAGGCGTCAATAATCCATGCTTCGGTCATCTGATATACCTTTTTTATAATCTGTTATAAAAGCTGTTATTGAGAACATCAAAGTCAGCTGTTTTTGCTTCGATTTTATTATGTAATGACTTTAGATTATTCCCCATCTGAACAGCATGCAAGCTTTGTTGTGACCCACTGGACAGCAGTCAAAGCCCGCGGCTCAAAAGCAATCACTAACACCAACCGCTAGCGCCAATACCGTTGCAGTCGAAAACCCTATTGGCAGAACTACTGTCATAATATTTTTCCTGCGTTATACTCACCAAAAATAACAACTAAACTGTGCGGAGAAACTGATGGAAATCCTAAGAACCCCTGACCACTGTTTTGATAATATTCCCGACTATCCCTTCGAACCACACTACACCACAATCAAGACCCATGACGGCAGCGATCTTAGAATCCACCATATAGATGAAGGACCAAAAGATGGCCCGGTTATTTTATGTATGCACGGCCAGCCCGTGTGGAGCTATCTCTACGCACGCATGATTCCCCATTTAGTCAAAGCCGGGATTCGTGTGATTGCGCCAGACCTGCCCGGTTATGGCAAATCCGATAAGCCAGCGGCGCGAGAAGATTACAGCTATCAGCGCCAGGTGGATTGGATGAATCAATGGTTAGTAGAAAATGATTTTACCAACTTAACTTTTTTCGGTCAGGACTGGGGCGGCTTAATCGGTCTGCGCATGGTTGCGGACAACGGTGACCGATTTGCTCGGGTGGCGATTGGCAATACAGGCTTACCCTATAACCCCGATGTGCCTCCAGAGGTTGTAGAAGAGATTGTCGCCTTTAGAAATTCGAAAAAAAGATTGACCCTTTTTTCGATGATGAAAGAAGTGAAAAAAATGAATAGCGGAGGAGGCAAGCGTCACGATGGTGCCAGACTATTTGCCTACTGGCAAAAGTATACCTGGCAGACGCCAGATGTTCCCGCAGGCATTATCTCCTCATCCCAGATGGAGACGCGCTCTCCATTAGCTGTGGCACTGGAACTCTTTATCGGTGCCATCGGCTTGAGAAAAATCTCACCATTTCGCACTCAACTATCGACCATCTATGAAGCACCTTTCCCTAGCCCAAAGTATAAAATGGCGGTGCGCGCCATGCCCACCCAGGTGCCAATCATGCCCGACCCATCACTGGAAGCGCAGAAAAAAGCCTGGGAATTTTTCGAACAATTTGAAAAACCCTTTTTATGTGTTGGCGCCGGCAACGACCCGATTACCAATGGTTTTGAGACGCCCTGGCTAGCAAAGGTGCCAGGAACCAAGGGACAGCCCCATGAAACTATTGGCGGCGGTCATTTCTTGCAGTGGGCTAAGGCAGAAAAACTGTCTGGGATTTTGGCTGATTTTATTTTCAAGAACAGTGCAGAGGAGTCAGTATGAGTGAGGTAACGGAAAAGCTTTCTGAAAAGACTCACAGCGGACCTGAGCAATGGCGTGAGCGCGGTGAGCTTATGGAATTACTGGGTCACTCGCTATTTGTTATTGATGAAAGCCCCAACCAAAAAGCTGCCGACCAAGAACTTGAGCAGCCAACCATTCTTTTACTGCACGGCTTCCCTACTTCCAGCTGGGATTGGCAGCCCATGTGGCACCTCCTGGCAAAAGACTACCGACTGATTGCCTTAGATATGCTCGGTTTTGGTTTTTCCGACAAGCCCAATAAACACAAGTACTCCATTCATGGCCAGGCGGATCTGGTTGAAGCCCTGGTCAAAGCCAAACAACTGCAACAGTTTCATGTGCTGACCCATGACTACGGGGATACGGTTGGCCAGGAACTTTTATCTCGCCAGCTCGAGAGCAGCGGTGCCGGTGAATGGCTCTCCTGCTGTTTTTTAAATGGCGGTCTATTTCCCGAAACCCACCGCGCGCTGTTAACGCAAAAACTTTTATTAAGCCCCATAGGCGGCCTGCTCAATCGACTCACTGGTTATGCAAAGTTTTGCCGTAACTTTAGTTCGGTATTTGGTGCCCAGAGCAAACCTTCGGAACAAGAGCTGCAAGATTTTTGGTGGTTGATTAATCAAAAAAACGGCAAACATATTTTCCATAATCTGATTACCTATATCCGCGATCGCCTAGAGCATCGAGAGCGCTGGGTTTCGGCCATGCAACAATCGACTATTCCCCTGGGATTAATTAATGGCTCAGTGGACCCGGTGTCAGGCAAACATATGGTGGCCCGCTATCAAGAGCTCAACTGTCGTTTGGATTATCTTGCTGAGCTGCCGGAGATCGGTCACTACCCTCAGGTGGAGGCGCCAGCAGAGGTGGCTGCCCAATATCAGATTTTTTTACAGCCGCTACTTTAGAATTAAGACTTAATTTTCAGGAATGAATATGTAACTGTCGATTTATCTGACGTTAGGCGCCTTGGCAGGAAGTTTTTTATTGCTTATATCCGTACTAATGCGGATTTAATGGTGTAATTCTTTAATACTTGCGGTATTTTTACAGCCTAAAGTCTATTTAAGCTGATTAAACAATGAATCCGAGCAAGACCACGAAAGAAAAAGGCCTCCAAAACACTGCCCCCCGCGTACGCAAACGCCGCATCCAAGAGCGCACCGAAATAGCCCGCGCCAATATTATTGCCGCAGCTACGCCGATGTTTGCGGAACAGGGTTTTGATGCCATCTCAGTGCGGGATATTGAAATTGCCGCGGAGGTTAAGCGCGGTATGCTCAGCTATCACTTTGAGAGCAAAGACAGCCTCTGGAAGGTGGTAGCGGATGAGATGTTTGCCAAGCTAGTGCGAGAGCTGGATTTGCGCCTGGTGATTCTTAAAGATCTGCCCAAGCGCGAAAGTGTCGCCCTGCTGATTCGCTTTCATGTTCGCTATTACTCCGAGCACCCAGAGCTGAGTCGCTTTATGAGTCAGGAGGCGCGCCAGGATACCTGGCGCATCGAATACCTGGCCACCAAACACAAGCACCCCAGCCTCAGCCTGCTAGCCAAACATATCACCGAGAGCCTCGACCTCAGTGAGCGCGAATTCGCCCACTGGTATTACATTATGGTGAGCGCATCGGCGACGATCTTTTCCTTTGAGCCCGAGTGCAAATTGCTCTTTGGCTTCAGCTCCTATGATGAAGAGGTAGTGGAACAGCATGCCAAAATGATGGTCACCATGTTGCTGGGTAATCCAGAGGATAAATAGTTTTCAAAGTGCTAGAACCCGATAATAAAAAAGGCTGCAAGTGAAAACTCGCAGCCTTTTTTGTTCACCAGCCGTTTTACAGGCTATTTAGCAACGTTCTAAAAGAAGAACACCAACTCAGCACCCAGTGTACGCGGCGCAATGGCGCGACCAGAAAGTCTGTTACCCAACTGTTGATTGCCCACGGAATAGCCATTGGCATAGCTCAGCTCGTCAGTGAGGTTGTCACCGTAAACGGAGATTTCATACTTGCCACTGCCAGCCTTCCAGGAGATACGCGCATCGAGTTTGGCGTAACTATCAATCGACTCAATATCGTCGTTGTGGATAGACACAAACTGCTTATCAATGCTGCTATAAGTTGCTGTACTTACCAGAACACCGGCGACAAATGGCTGCATATGGAAAGCACCAATAGCAACTTTGTTCTGTGGCGAGCGGTTTAGCTGATTGCCTTTGGCATCTCGTATAAGCGGTGGATTTTGTAGAGTTAATGGATTGAAGACATAAGTCTTGAGGTCGCCAACAAGAAACTCTTCAGTGATTTCAGACTCATTGTAGGAGTAACTGGCCAGTATGGTTAGGTTGTCAGTTGCCGCCCAAGTGGCTTCCATTTCAAAACCGTAGACATCCACTGAAGGGGCGTTGGCGAGCATTGACGTGGAGAGACCGGAATCCGGATTGAGAATATCCAACTCAACCTGCATATCGGAGTACTCATAGAAATAGGCCGCAGCATTGAGGTTGAGACTGTCAGTGATGGCACCTTTGTAACCCACCTCAAATGAAGTCAGCGTCTCTTCATCAACAATCGACTCATTGACCGCTGTGGTTGGGTCATCCTGCATACCGCCGAGACGGAAGCCACCAGACTTATAACCGGTAGAGACTGTGGCATAGGCTTGGCTGGAATCATTGATTGCCCAGTTGGCGTTTATGCGCCAGGTGATCGAATCCCACTTGCCACTGTGGTCAGCAGACTTATTAGTGTACTCAAGGGCGAATCGGTCGTTATCATCAGTCGGACAGGCATCGGCAAATTGTCCACCGGGGTAGAGATTGCCAACGGTCACGAAGCTGCTGTAGTCAGCCGGGGCATAAAACGGCAGCAAGAACGGATTGCCGGTGCCCGGATAGTAGTTAAAGCCACAACCGAGAGTATCGATAATAACCTGCTGTTGCTCACTGCCGCTTTTCTTATCTTCGCTGTAGCGCAGGCCCGCAGTTATAACCAGATCTTCGTTAACCTGCCAGTCCAGCTGTCCGTAAATCGCCGTAGTCTCCGCCTCTAACTGACCAGACTGGTGGTAAAACGCCTGCTCTGGATTGGCTTTAGGTGCGTAGGTAGGCAGTGTGATGACATTGGTTAAATAGGGATTGTCGTAGTCATGCAGGATATAAGGCTGAAGCAACTCACTATCATAATAAAACAGACCCGCAACCCAGCTAACGGCGCCATCGCCATTTGAGATAAACTGAATTTCGTGCTGAGTAGACTCTTCAATCTGAGTGATTTCCTCAGTGTAGGACACTAGGCTTGAAGTGCCGTCAAAGTCCTTTTCACCAGTCCATTCCATTTCAGAGGACCCGTTAAGCAAGCGTACAGACATGTTATCCAGTTCAATATTGAGCGTCGATTGAAAGTTATAGTTGTCGCTCAGATGCACAGATCCCTGAAAGTCAGAATCTATATCAAAGGGATCGGCGGCGCTGGGGGATGTGGCCAGAAATGAAAACAGCTCGGGGTTAACCACCAACTCTCCCAGCTTTAATGGACCAGAAGTGAAATTCGCGCCGAGGTTTTGGAAGCCGATAGTTTCATTATCAAAACTTGCATCAGTTGCCCGCAGATTCCAATTGATATTATCAGTGACATCCACATTCAACTGAAATTCTGAGTAAGACTCATCGCGACCTATTGGGTCGTCACCGGACAGGTTGGTATAAAAGCTATCCTGAGTGGTCTTTGAATGGTGAGCGAAATAACGCACTTTCTCATTGATCGGCCCTGATACAGTAAACTGACCAACTCTAGAATTGTAGGAGCCAGCATTAAAGCGAATAGCGCCTTCAAATTCTTCACTGGGGCGTCTAGAGACAACATTGATCGCGCCGCCTGTAGTGTTTCTGCCGTAAAGTGTTCCCTGCGGGCCACGCACAACTTCAAGACGTTCGATGCGATCGACACCGGCTAACAGCGCACCGGATTCATTGCTGTAAAAACCATCTGTGTAAATTCCTACGCCCGGCTCTGTACCCAGCACACTGGTCTCACGGCCGACGCCGCGGATATAAATTCGATTGCCTTCACCACCACCGGCGGCTTCCTGATAGGACATGCTCGGAGTGAAGTTTGAAATATCCTGAATTGAAACAATGCCCAGATCAGACATCTGATCGCCGGTAAAGGCAGTGATTGCAACAGGTGTGTCTTGCAGAGTTTGCTCACGCTTTTGCGAGGTAACAATAATTTCCTCCATCAAACCTGAAACTTGCTGAGCCTGAACCTGTATAGCGCAAGCACAGGCAATCGCCGCGCTGAGCACTGTAATTGGTGTTTTTAACATAATGATCCCCTTGAGCATTTCTTTTAGTTTTGTCTTTTTTTAATCGGCGGTCGCCATACTGATACCAATTCCTGATCTTGATATTAATAGTGCTGCCACCGATCTTTTTATTAGTTCCTTTACCATAGCAACGAAAAGTTGGCATGTAAACAGGTATAATAATTAGACATAAACACCCTTAAATTTAATAAAACATACTAATCGCATAAACACTTAAGGGCATAAAAACCTTTAAATCATTGTTATATATAGCTTTTATGAACATTAATACTATTCAAATAAGAGTCATAGTGATGTAAAACCACAAGTAACCGTAAAACTATAAACAAGTTGACCTACATACTTTAAATATCTATATTTGCTAAAAACCTGACTTTACTGTTAAGTAAAACCATTCCACTGCCATTTGTTGGCTGGCCTTACAATAATTCGGAGCACTGATTTTGACATTTGAACTTGATCCTCGCAGCAGCTATATGATGCCAGCACACTTTGGTCCACGGCCGATGCATCCCAACAGCAGTGGCTGGTATCACGATGTCACCGCTATGACGATCTCCTATTTTACCGACAGAGAAAAACTCGCGACCTATTTGCCCGCCCCGTTCGAAGTCGACGAAGAGGCGGTCATTACCGTCACCTATGCCTGCAGTAAAAATATCGATTGGCTGGCCGGTCATGGCTACAACCTGATTGGTGTCACCGCCTCAGTGATTCACAGGGGCGAGAAAGAGACTCTGCGCGGTACTTACACCCTAGTGGTCTGGGAAAATCTCACTGACCCAATCCTCGCAGGCCGTGAATTACAGGGCATTCCCAAGATTTACGCTGATATCCCAGATCACAGTGTGATCGGCGGTAAGTGGCGCACCAATGCCAGTCACTTTGGCCATAAGATTGTCGATCTATCCATCGACAACCTGCGCGTTCCAACCGAAGAAGAGCTAAAGCTCGGCGCCGAGATGCAGAATGGGCGAGATAACCCCATGGGTTGTCGCTACCTGGCAGCGGTGGGAGGATTTGGCACGGCGATCAATGAAACCACATTATTTCCCTCCGAAAGCACGGTCAGCGAAGTGCAATTGGGTGAGGGAAAAATCGACTGGAAGCATCTTACCTGGGAGCAAAACCCAACCCAGTTTCATATAGCCAATGCACTGGCCGATCTGCCCATACTGGGCTATCTGCCAGCAGTGATAACCAAAGGCAGCACCAATCTTGTGCTGCCCGAGCGCTTTAGCCGAACCCTAAAATAAATCTGTCGAAGAGCAGATATAATAAACTCTAAAAGCATAAGAATTAAAACCACTATGAAAATTCCTGAGATTAACAGCGTCTGCTATATAGGCGCCGGCTCCATGGGCTGTTACAACTCTCTGCTAGCCGCACTGGTGGGGTATAGAGTGGCGCTCTATGACATTTCCCAGGAGACTCTCAACCAGGTCAACGCCAGACAGCGGCAGTTTGGCGACAGCATAGTCGCAGCTGGCCTCTGCCTGCAGGAGCACATAGACCAAGCTCTGAGTCTAGTAACAGTGCACAGCGACCTTGAGCCGATTGCCGCCAGTATTGATTTGGTCAGCGAATCGATTACCGAAGAACTGGATATCAAGCGCGATGCCCACGCCTATCTCGACAGCGTTTTCCCCGCCAAAACCATTATCACCACCAATACGTCGGCTCTGCTGGTTTCAGAAATTGAAGATGTGGTGACCAGGGGCGAATTTGCCGCCCTCCACTCTCACCTTGGCTCAACCCTTGTAGATATAGTCGGTGGCCCGCGAACCACAGCGCAAACCATTGATATTTTGCAACGCTATGTGGTCAGCCTGAACTGCGTGCCACTGGTGTCGAAAAAAGAAAACCCCGGCTATGTTTTTAATGCCATGTTTGGCCCGCTGCTAAGCAAAGGTTTAAAGCTGGTTATAGAAGGTGTCGCCTCTCCAGAGGAAGTGGATTTGGCCTGGATGCTCAACCGCAGTACCCCAGTCGGTCCCTTTGGACTAATGGATTATCTCGGCCTCAATGTGATCTATGATGGCTGGGCTAGAGCGCGGCGAGAGCCTGATCTGCTAGGTTTTCAAGGAAAAATACTGCAGTTTCTCAGCCCCTTTGTTGAACAGAATACGCTGGGTGTAAAAACCGCCAAGGGTTTTTACACCTACCCGGAGCCGGCCTATCAGCAGCCTGAGTTCTATCAACCCAAGAGCGACCTATCCGCTATTTACAACTCCTTGGTCTGCGAGTTAATTCTCGCCGCAATACTGGTAGCGGAAAAACACGTGGCCACCCCAGAGACTATAGATATGGCTTGGACTGTTGCCACCAGCCTGGACAAGGGTCCCTTTGAAATTCTGCAGGAAATGGGAGTGGAGCAATTTATGGCGGTTATCCAGAGCCAATCCGAACAGCAATTTTGCGATCCAACAGCAGTGGCCACAGCACAACAATATCTCAACGCTAGAGAGCACTCCTAGTGCGCGCCCTCAGCGCCAGTGCAAAATTTGCCTATGGCTGCGGACAGCTAGCCTGGGCCGCCAAAGACACCTGCTTTCAATTCTTTCTATTTTTTTACTACACGCAACTGCTCGGCCTAGCGCCTAGTTTAGCCGGGCTAGCAGCGCTGCTGGCATTGGTATTTGACGGTATTTCCGATCCCATTGTCGGCCAGATATCGGATAACTTTTCATCCCGCAAATGGGGTCGTCGTCACCCCTTTATGATTTTTTCGGTGGTGCCCTTTTGCTTCTCTCTAGTGGCGGTATTTAATCCACCCGCGGACCTCAGCCAGCTGCAGCTGTTTGCCTGGTACCTGAACATGGCGGTAATTGCCCGCACTAGCCTGACCTTTTACACCGTGCCCTATATGGCTCTGGGTGCGGAACTCTCTGAGGACTATAGCGAACGCACTAGTATTGCAGTGTTTCGCACTATCACTGCCTATGGCGGCGGACTCAGCCTGCAGATAAGCGCCTGGTTTTTACTTATACCAATGGCCATCGCCAGCGGACAGGTAGTAGAAGGTTATCGCAATATAGGTTTGTTGGCGGCGGCACTTTCCTTTATCGGCATGTTGATTGCCATCTTTGCCACCAAACCCTATATCCCGCAGCTAGCACAGGCATCCTCGCTGCAACAGGAGCGCGCTTGGTATCTAGCGTTTATCGACCTATGGAATCTACTGCACCTGCGCTCAGCACGTATTTTGATTGGTGGCACCTTAGTCGGCGCGGTCGCCGGAGGTGTAGGCAGCACACTAGTCCTGCATATCAATAATTTTTTCTATGGCTTTAGCAGTGAACAGATCGGCATGACCATGATCTGCGTGTTTATCTCTCTGGTTCCAGCGGCCTGGCTGTCCATGGTCAGCGTAAGGCGGTTCGGCAAACCTAAAACCATCGTCTACCTGTCACTGGCCACCGCGGTGATTGGTCCGCTGCCAGCAATTCTGCACTACTATGGCATCACGCCGCCAAATGGCACCAATGCACTGGTGTTTGCCATAAGCGGTTTTGTGATTCTGCACCAGGCTTTTGTAATTGCCCATCTCAATTTATTGGGCTCCATGCTGCCGGATGTGGCTGATGAAGTGCAGTTGAAATCAGGCATGCGCCAGGAGGGAATTTTAAACTCAGCAATGATGTTCACCTCTAAGGTAACCTTTGGTATTGGTGCATTTATCGCAGGCTTAACGGTTGAATTTATTGGCTTTGATCGGGTCACCACTATTGCCGATGTCACCCCCGATATGCTCAGTCGCCTGGCCCTCTATGTGGGTCCCGGCCTATCCGTTATTGTGTTAATTTCAGCGTATATTTTCTCACACTATGATATTGACGCTGAGCGTCACCGACAGATCCGCGCAACACTCGCGAGCAGAGCTTAGAACTCAAAAGCTTAGAACCTAAAAGCCTAGAGCCATAAAAAAACCCCGCAACCAAGTTGCGGGGTTTTTCCATTTAACGCCTTACTGTTCTGCCAGTACTTATTGCGCAGCAACACCGCCAGCGGGCTGTGCGTTCCAAACTCGAGGATTGTCGCAGTCTGAAATATCCTCGTAAAGCGAGCTCCAAACCTGGAATCCACCGGCCATCATCATATCGTGAGCCTGGCCTCTATCAGCTAGGCTTTCAGCGACGTAAACACCGTAGAAATCGGACTTATCTGCGCGCTGGGCGCCAACACCAGGAATCCATCTGTAGATACCACCGGGCATGGCGTTCTTATCCATCCAAGCGTTCCACTTTTTATCCGCAGCGGCCAACTCAGCAAAACCTGCACCCGACTTAAACTGACAGGCTGAAACCTGCAGGTAACCCGCTTGCCCGAGCTTGTCGTAGGGTCGAACTTCCATGCTGGTCAGCAGGGCATGGCTGTCACACTTAGAGGCGGCATCAAACTTCTGCTGCCACTCGCCACCCTTAGCGGACCAATCATCCATAACCTTGCCCATAGCCTGTTGGTTCTCAGCCACACCCAGCCACAGTGAATCATAGGGGAAATCTGCACCATTGATTAATACTGGAGAGAGGATGTAGGCGTTGTAGGATTCAGTAAAATTACTGTCTACCCACTTGTCCCAACCCGCAGCGACCTTTTTCAAATCACCCATATCTTTGCCATCGGCAAAGCTACAAAAATACAATTCTAACGCGCTGGTTCGCGGTGCTCCGTGATGGTCAGCAAGTACTGCTGTTGTCATAACCATGCCCAATACTGCGGCCGTAACTGTTGTTATTATAGTTTTCATCTTTATGCCTCGTATTATCTATTTATGAATAATCACCGTAGCACAGGTTTGCTCTTGGTTATAATTTGTAATAAAAATGGCAAAGCATCGTTAATAGGGGAAATCAATAAGGCTTGCTGTGCAGCCCAGAGCGGCGAAGAGTGATGATGACTATCGTGACCATCGTGGCCATGGCGGCACTGAATTTGATATTGAGGGCTGGCTTTAAAACAACGGTATAATACAAAATCGCAAAACAGGTTAACAAAAAAGAGTCGAAATCCTTTGCTGCATCTAGCCCTACATTTTTTAGTTCCCGCACTGCTTGTTGGCGTGCTGTTTCGTAACCAACAGCTCGGCCAAAAAGTGCTCGGCGCTAGGTGGCAAGTCGCCTACTTGATTCTTATTGCTACCATGGTAGTGGATATTGACCACCTGCTAGCCAACCCGATCTACGACCCCAACCGCTGCAGCATTGGCTTTCACCCACTCCATCAGCCAGGGTTTATTGGGCTTTATTTATTACTCTGCTTTATTCCCAAGACCCGACTAATCGGTTTGGGCCTGACAATCCATATGCTGTTGGATAGCATCGACTGCCAAGTGACCAATGGCATTTGGATAAACTGACCGAGTCTCTGATTACAGAAAGGTAAATTTAGCCAAGAAAATCGCCCCTAAAAACCAAGCACCCAAGGTAATATCCGAACGCTTACCGGCAAAAAACTTAACCGCCACATAGGTGATAAAACCCAGAGCTATACCATTGGCGATGGAGAACGATAAGGGAATCATGACGATGGTTACCAGTGCCGGCAACACCTCACTCATATCCGACCAATCCAGAGCTTCCATACCGCAGAGCATCAGAATCGCCACATAGATCAGCGCACCTGCCGTAGCATAGGCCGGCACTACGGCCGCCAGAGGCGAAAAGAAGATCGCCAACAAAAATAAGCTGCCCACTACCACTGCGGTAAGACCGGTGCGACCACCGGCTTCAACACCAGCGGAGCTCTCTACATAGCTTGTTACCGGTGCACAGCCAAAAAAAGCACCCACTGCACTGGCGCTACTATCCGCTTTAAGGGCGCGATCAATATTCTGCACATTGCCCTGGCTATCGATTAAACCACTGCGACTGGCGACGCCCAGCAATGTGCCGGCGGTATCAAATAGATTCACAAACAAAAAGGCGATAATCACACTGATCATGGCCACATCCAATGCACCCACTATATCTAGCTGCATAAAGGTTGGAGCCAGACTGGGAGGCGCAGCCACTAGGCCGTCAATTTGTACCAGCCCCATAAAGGCGGCAATGGTGGTGATACCCAGAATGCCGATAATAATCGCGCCCGGAATTTTGCGAATAGAGAGAATCGCAATCACTAGAAAGCTCATGGCAGCCAGTAGGGTTTCTATTTTTGTCAGGTCACCCAGGGAAAGGTAGGTGGCACCATTAGCAACAATAATACCGCCGCTTTTAAGACCGATAAAACCAACAAAAAGGCCCACACCTGCGCCCATGGCGATACGCATATTCAGAGGAATACTGTCCATCATCCAGCGACGCAGGCGAGTGACACTCATAATCACAAAGAGTACACCGGCAATAAATACCGCACCCAGTGCGACCTGCCAGCTGTAACCCATCTCGCCTACCACGGTGTAGGTGAAAAATGCATTGAGGCCCATGCCCGGTGCCAGACCCACAGGCCAGTTGGCATAGAGCCCCATAATGTAGCAGGCCAGTGCCGCAGCCAAGCAGGTTCCGACAAAGGCGGCACCATGATCCATACCTGTCATTGCCATCATCTGGGGATTAACAAAAATGATGTAGACCATGGTGATAAAGGTGGTGACACCGGCAATCAATTCCGTGCCTGCTGTGGTGCCTTTAGCGCGAAGTTGAAATAGTCGATCTAGCAATTCGTTCATTGGTTTTTTCCCATCTTATTGTCGAGGTGCTTGGATGAAATCTGGCGCAATCATAAAGCAACCCATAGCGGCATAGCCAGCATCGCAAATAACCGTCATGCCAGCGCTATTTTTTAGACAGTCTGGCAAGCTAATTGCACTGTATACATAGATCTATTAGAAATACCCAGAAAATAATTAATTGACACCATTTTGATCGAAAATGGTGCAAAATGTGTGCTCAAATTTTTTCTGTGCACCACAGCGCAGCATCGACCTAAATTTTTCCAATGATTTAATCCCAGGAGTCAGAATGAAATATCCGCGTATTCCACTTAAAACACTGTCTTTGGCCATCTCAGCAGCACTCTCAGTATCGTTCTCAGTATCATTCTCTGGCAATGCTATGGCCCAAGATTCAAACCTAATGTTTGAAGAGGTGCTGGTCACCGCTGAAAAACGTAGCGAGAGCCTCCAGGATCTGTCCCAAGCAATCACTGTTTTAGGTGGCGCGGATTTAGATAACCGTCAAATCGCTTCTTTCGTCGACCTCAGCGCTATTGCGCCAGGCGTTAATATTGCTAAAAACGAAGGGTTTAAAACCGTTATCACTATTCGCGGTGTCGGCAACGAAGCCAACCAAAATGCGATTGCCAACCCGTCTGTCTCATACCACTTAGATGGCATCTATGTGGCATCGCCCTTTGCCCTGCAAACGGATTTTCTAGACCTAGAGCGCATTGAAGTTCTGCGTGGCCCCCAAGGCACATTGTTCGGCCAAAACTCCACTGGCGGTGCAATCAATATTATTACTACTGCACCCTCTATAGATAGCAGCTTCGGCAAAGCCGATCTGACTCTGGGTGATTATGGCCTGGTCAAAGCGCGTGCAGCTTACAACCTGCCACTAAGCGACACATTGGCTGTGCGTGCATCGGTTATCTCCAATAAGCGCGATGGCTTTACTGACAACCTGACTCTGGGTCAGGATCTCGATGATGCTAACAGTATGTCTGCTCGTGTTCGTGTGCTCTATGAGCCCAGCGATGACTTCCGCGCTAACTTTACCGCCCAATACTTTGATGAAGATCGCAACGGTGCTGCACAGAAAGGCCTGCTCGATCCAACGCCAGACGCGCGTGAGCTGCGTCAGGATTCGCTTGCTGAGTATGAGCTAACATCCGAGCTTTACAGTGCTGTTCTGGAATGGGACTTTGAATCGTTTACTTTGAAGTCATTGACCAGCTACCAGAATGACGACGTGCTGATCACCCGCGATAATGACCGCAATGATACGGCTGCGCTTTCCGTCTTCCAGATTCCTAGCCTCTACGATCCAGAGACGAACAAGCAAACTACCATTACCCAGGAAGTGAATTTGGTTTCAGTGGATCCACTCTTTGGAAAATTAGACTGGGTAGCTGGACTGTTCTATCTGGACACAGAAGTAGAGATCAGTATTCTCGAGCGCCTAGACTTTGGCTTAGATGGCTTTGATCCCATCACTGATGAAGACATCGCATCCTATGGTGGAGATGTTGGCTTTATCTCTGACTCCAAGCCTGAACGCGATTCAACTTCTATCTATGGTCAGGGTACCTGGAACTTCAACGAAGAGTGGCGCGTGGTGTTCGGCATGCGCTACACCGAAGACGAAGTCTACAGTGAAGTGACCAACTTCTATGGTCGCGAAGGCACCGATATTATTGAAACTAGCAGCGAGAAAGTCACTGGCCGTTTAGTTGTCGAGCACGACTTCAATGAAAGCACTATGGCCTATGGTTCCTATACCCGCGGCTTCAAGCCCGGCGGTTCAAACCTGACTTATGGTCGAGAAGACGTAGTCGCACCAATTGTAGTTTTGCCGACCTTTGAGGAAGAAATTGTCGACGCCTATGAGATTGGTTTGAAAACTGATCTGGCAGATGGCCGTGTTCGCATGAACACTGCGGCCTTCTACTATAACTATGAAGGACTGCAGTATCAGGCAACTGATCCTGAAGTCTTCCAGGGCGGTGTTGGTAATATTCCAGAATCAGAAATCTTTGGTGCCGAGCTTGAGCTCTCAGCTTTCTTGTCTGAGTCGCTGGTTCTCGATGTGCGTCTGGCATGGCTAGACACTGAAATCACTGGCGATCATCTGGCGCTGGACAATGTGCAATCAGAAGCCGCTGGCGGCGCTCTAGTGGGTGCCGGTGCCGACCTGTTTAGCCCTGAAGTGCAGCAAGCCCGCTCCGCTGCAGTGCAAAATGTTAACGGTAATGAACTCGCCAAAACGCCGAAATTTACCGGCAATGTGGCCCTTAACTGGAACACCGAAATCGCCTCTTGGGGTGAACTGAACAGCAGCCTGCAGTACACCTACAGAGGTGACTTTAAGCACCGTATCTTCAATAACGATGCTACCGATGTAGTGCCTAGCTACAAGGTGATTGATCTAGTTGTTGGTCTGCGTCCAGAAGGCAAAGACTGGAAGGTTGAGCTGATTGGTAAAAACTTGACTGACGAGGCGGGTATCAATGCTCGCTTTACTGATGTCTTTGGCGTTGGCGCAACGGGCGACGAGCTGATTGGCCCACGTCAGGTTATGGCGCGTTTCTCTATGGACTTCTAGGTCCAAGTAAACCGGTTACAGGCGGTAAGAAAAACCCAGACTATTTATTAGTCTGGGTTTTTTATCCGCGGGATAATGAGCCAACAGCTGATTATGCTAGTATTGCAGGCTAACTAAAAAAAATCAATTTTGGATCCACCTCTAATGTCAAAACGCTATATTCAAGCCCAACAACTTCTAGAAGACTCCTATCAACTGGCCTGGCAAGTTTTTGAGAGCGGCTATAGACCCAACTATATCGTGGGCGTTTGGCGCGGTGGCGCACCGGTGGGTATAGCGGTGCAGGAATTTCTCGATGTGCTTGGAATAGAGTCGGACCATATTGCCATTCGCACCTCCTCATACAGCCGTGAGGGCGAGCGCAGCAAAACTGTTCATGTTCATGGACTGAGTTATATTATTCGCCAGCTTGAAGCTGAGGACTCACTGCTAATAGTTGATGATGTCCATGACACCGGACTATCGATTCAGCAGGCAATCGTCGATCTAAAACGCGCCTGTAAAAAGAACACGCCACAGATTCGTATAGCCACGCCCTACTACAAGCCCAAGAACAACAAGACCGACGGCCCACCGGATTACTATATTCATGAAACTGAAGAATGGTTGGTGTTCCCCCATGAGCTACATGGTTTAAGTGCCGATGAAATTCGTCAGCACAAGCCTGAGCTGTCAGCCTTAATCGATAAGATGGCACCTTTAATCAAAGGTTAATCCTAAAAATATAGCCCTCTTTCCAACCTCTGATTGACCACGCTTAATGAGTGGCACCGTTATTGCAACGTCTTAGATCTGTGTAATAAATTGGGTCAGTTAGACAATGAGCAATATCTGTGGGGAAGCTATTCCTGAACAAGAGCCTCGTAGCGGCTGGCTGGCCGAACTCGAACTAGACTATGCCGTTCGCCGAGATAAAACCTGTCTGGTGCGCAAAAAACAGCGTGGCCCTCTCACTCTCCAACGCCCTTTTTATCCCGAGGGCGATATCTGTCACAGCTATATTCTGCACCCTCCCGGGGGCGTGGTAGGTGGCGACACCCTTGAGATAAAACTCCAAGCGGCAGAACACTCTCACTGCTTGATCACCACTCCCGGCGCCACCAAATTCTACAAATCCAAGAGCGATTTGGTCAGTCATCAGACACAAAAAATCCGCGTCGCTGCAGATGCGGTGGTGGAGTGGCTGCCGCAACAAAATATTTTCTTTCCCGGTGCCCAGTCAGTTTTAAAAACCGAAATTGATATTGCACCAAGAGGGCGTTTTATCGGCTGGGAAGTGCACTGTTTTGGACGCCCGGCCAATAGTGAAGTCTTCGATCAAGGCACTGTCACCAGCAGCACCGAGATTAGATTAGACGGCGAGCTGCGTTTAGTGGAACAGCTCTGTACTCAGGACAGCGCACTGATCATGTCACCCATTGGTCTGCGCGGAATGCCCATGCAGGGCAGCTTAATTGCAGCCCCCTGTAGCCAGGCAGAACGAGATCAATTGGAACATATATTGCATCGTTACCAACACTCAGATTCGATCGGCCTCACTCTGGTTGACGATATTCTGGTACTCAGGGTATTGGGCACTCAAATCGAGCCGATACTGGATATTTTCACTCAGATATGGACCCAGCTGCGCAGCCAATGGTTAGACAAATCATCCTGCTCGCCACGTATCTGGGCCACCTAAATTAAGAACTGACCATGGAATTAACCCCTCGCGAAAAAGATAAATTGATGTTGTTTACCGCCGCACTGCTGGCCGAACGACGCAAGGCCCGCGGCTTAAAACTCAACTACCCGGAATCCATCGCCTTTATCAGTGGCGCTATTCTCGAAGGCGCTCGCGATGGCCGCACTGTGGCGGAATTGATGGACTTTGGCCGCACCTTACTCAGCGCTGACGAAGTGATGGACGGCGTACCCGACATGATTCACGACGTGCAGGTGGAAGCCACCTTCCCCGACGGCACCAAACTTGTCACCGTTCACAACCCGATTGTCTAGGAGCCAACTATGATCCCCGGAGAATTTAAAACAGCCCCTGGCGATATCGAGCTCAATACCGGGCGCAATCTGGTCACTATCTCAGTGGCCAATATTGGCGATCGACCGATTCAAATCGGCTCTCATTATCATTTCTATGAGGTCAACGATGCGTTGATTTTTGAGCGTGAAACCACCCTCGGATACCGACTCAATATTGCCTCTGGCACTGCAGTTCGCTTTGAGCCGGGGCAGGAGCGCACCATTGAATTAGTCGAGTACGGCGGCTCTGGGCATATCTATGGATTCCAGGGCAAGGTCATGGGTCAGCTAGAGGATGGCGTGCAAGCGAGCACGACTGATCGTCTTGCGGCACAAAACAAAAGTACGAGGCAGGAGTAAACCATGCCAAGATCTATTTCAAGACAGGCCTATGCCGAAATGTTCGGCCCTACCACCGGCGACAAGGTTCGTCTGGCGGATACCGAACTCTGGCTAGAGGTGGAAAAAGACTTCACTCTCTATGGCGATGAAGTGAAGTTTGGCGGCGGCAAAGTGATTCGCGATGGCATGGGCCAGAGCCAGCGACCCAGCGCAGAGACCGTTGATCTAGTGATTACCAATGCCTTGATTATCGACCACTGGGGCATAGTCAAAGCCGATGTCGGGATCAAGAATGGGCGCATTGCGACCATCGGTAAAGCCGGCAATCCCGACACCCAGAGTGGCGTCGATATTATTATTGGCGCAGGCACCGAAGTGCTCGCCGGTGAGGGTCATATTCTCACCGCCGGTGGTGTCGACTCTCATATCCATTTTATTTGTCCCCAGCAAATTGACGAGGCACTGATGTCCGGTGTCACCACAATGCTTGGCGGCGGCACTGGCCCAGCAACGGGCACCAATGCCACAACCTGTACTCCGGGGCCGTGGAATATTCACCGGATGCTCGAAGCTGCAGATACTGCGCCAATGAATATTGGCCTCATGGGCAAAGGTAATGCCAGCCAGCCGGAGCCTATTCGAGAGCAGGTTGCCGCTGGAGTGATGGGCTTAAAACTCCATGAAGATTGGGGCACTACACCGGCCTCAATTAATGAATGTTTAAACGTTGCCGAAGAAACCGATGTGCAGGTGGCGATTCACACCGACACCCTCAATGAATCCGGTTTTGTCGAAGCCACTCTGGCCGCCATTAATGGTCGCACTATCCACACCTATCACACCGAAGGTGCCGGCGGCGGTCATGCCCCAGATATTATTAAAGCCTGTGGTGAGCTGAATATTCTGCCCTCCTCGACCAATCCAACCAGACCCTACACCATCAATACGGTAGATGAGCATTTGGATATGCTGATGGTCTGCCACCATTTGGATCCCAATATCGCCGAAGATGTGGCGTTTGCCGAATCGCGCATTCGCCGAGAGACCATTGCCGCGGAAGATATACTCCATGATCTGGGCGCTTTCTCGATGATTGCGTCGGATTCCCAAGCTATGGGACGTGTGGGTGAGGTGATTATTAGAACCTGGCAGACCGCGCACAAGATGAAAGTCCAGCGCGGTCCATTGGCCCAAGACAGCAGCGCCAATGACAATAATCGTATTAAACGCTATATCGCCAAATACACCATTAACCCGGCCATTGCCCATGGTATTGGCCATGAAGTGGGCTCTATAGAAACCGGCAAATTGGCAGATTTAGTACTTTGGAAACCAGCTTTTTTTGGCACCAAACCAGCCATTATTATTAAAGGCGGCATGATCGCGGCAGCACCTATGGGTGACCCCAATGCCTCGATTCCAACTCCCCAACCAGTGCATTACAGATCCATGTTTGGCGCTCTGGGTCGAGCCAGTAATAACACCTCCATGCTATTTCTTCCCAATGCCGCCGTGAGTGCTGGTATCCCGGAGCAACTGGGTTTACGCAGTTTAATTGGCACAGTCAAAAACTGTCGCAATGTCACCAAAGCTGACATGCTGCTGAATAGCTATCAGCCAAAAATAGAAGTGGACTCACAGACCTATGAGGTGCGTGCCGACGGCCAGTTACTGGTCTGCGAACCGGCCACAGAGCTGCCTATGGCGCAGCGTTATTTTCTATTTTAACGGCAGGCATTTTAATGATTCGTATTACTCAAATTTTACAAAAAAGCAGTTTGAAAATATCAGCCGTTCACGACACCACACTGAGCCTGCCAATTAGAGAACGCACCAAGAGTCGTATCAAAGTGACTCTGGATGATGGTCGCGAGGCCGGGCTATTTTTACCTCGCGGTGAAATTCTCCGCGGCGGTGATTTGGTTCAGAGTGAAGAGGGTCTAGTGGTAGAGATTAATGCCGCGCCCGAAACCGTCTCGACTGTCACCAGCGACTGCTCTCACGCCCTGGCGCGAGCGAGCTATCATCTGGGCAATCGCCATGTACCACTGCAGATTGAACCAGATTTTCTGCGCTACCAACACGACCATGTGCTGGATGAAATGGTTGTTGGTCTAGGTCTCTCTGTGGCAGTGGAAGAAGCCCCTTTTGAACCCGAGGCCGGTGCCTATAAAAATGCTTCAGCCAGTCACGGTCATAGCCATGGCCATGATCACTAATTTTTACCTGCTTATCATTACAAGCTAGTTACTAAAAGTTAATTATTACAAGCTCATTATTACGAGCTCATTATTACAAGCTCATTATTACGAGCTAAGAAACCCCCATTTATTATTTTAAGGAAACTCAAATGACCCGATTATTTAACCGCCTAACCCTTGGCACTGCATTGGTATTCGGACAGTCTGCGGCTCAAGCGCACAATCCTGATGGCACTGTGGCTTCAGTTTTTCACCTGATTTCAGCGCCGGATCATCTGGGTGTAGTGGTCTTTGCCGTGCTGTTGGTTTGCAGCCTCGGGTCGCGCTTGCTGGAACGCAAGCGAGCTCGCGCAGTTAAAATTAATGCTGAAGACTAGTACTGCTTAAGGTGGCTAATACCGTTCCAGTTAAAGTGCCAAATACAGCACTCAATAACTCACTCTCTGAACTGCGCCTTTTTCAGCTGATTAGCCCCTCACTGCCGGTGGGAGGGTTCACCTATTCCCAGGGTTTAGAGTGGGCTATCGAAGCTCAGTGGGTGACTGATAAACCGAGCTTAGAAAACTGGCTGCAAAGCATTCTCGAAGCCAGTGTTGCGACCCTTGAGTTACCGGTTTTGATCCGCCTATTAGAGGCCTTCAATCATGCTGACGATGCCAGTGTTATGCACTGGAGCCAGTGGTTAGTGGCCTGCCGCGAAACCATGGAGCTGCGCAAAGAAGAGCGCCAGCGCGGTGCTGCACTAGCACGTCTGCTACCCAGCCTCGAGGTTCAAATTCCAGCTCATCTGGCGACCACAGTGGCCAGCTGTCAACTCACCGGTATTGCCTTGGCTGCCAGCCAGTGGGGTATAGATTGTCAGCAACTATGCCGCGGGTACTGCTGGAGCTGGCTGGAAAATAATGTGGTGGCTGGGGTGAAGCTGATCCCTCTGGGCCAAACTCATGGCCAGCAGATTATGCTCAATATGGCAAAAACCATTCCCGCTGCAGTGACTCAGGCTATGACCACCGAGGACAACGATATTCGCAGTTCAACACCGGCGATGGCGATTGCCAGCAGCCGCCATGAAACTCAATACACTCGACTATTTCGATCTTAAATAGGACTTATCCATGACTGACTTATCTAAAATTTCCTCGACAGCTCCCCTGCGTATTGGCGTCGGCGGCCCCGTGGGTTCAGGCAAAACCGCGCTGCTTGAAGCGCTGTGTAAAACCATGCGTGATACTTACAATCTGGCAGTGGTAACCAATGATATCTACACCCAGGAAGATGCAATTATTTTGACTCGAGCCGAAGCCTTGGCTGCGGACCGGATTATTGGCGTTGAGACCGGCGGCTGCCCTCACACGGCTATTCGTGAAGATGCGTCCATGAACCTTGCGGCGGTGGAAGAGATGAGCCAGCGTCATGCAGGTTTGGATTTAATCTTTATTGAAAGTGGCGGCGATAATTTGAGCGCCACCTTTAGTCCTGAGTTGGCAGATCTAACCATCTATGTGATCGATGTTGCCGCGGGCGAAAAAATTCCTCGCAAAGGCGGCCCCGGAATTACCAAAGCGGATTTGCTGGTGATTAATAAAATTGATCTGGCGCCCTATGTGGGAGCCAATCTGGAGATTATGGATAGCGATACCAAGCGTATGCGTCCAACCAGCCCCTATGTCTTTACCAACTTGCACAAGCATACCGGTCTTGATGTGATTATCGACTTTATTGTCGATCGCGGCATGTTAGCGGCTTAGTTGAGCTGTTGAAATTTAACTGAGTGGTCTGTCAGCGCAGGATATCTGCGTTATAAAAAATGAGTTGCCCTGTGTTAAGGACAACTCATTTTTTTGTTTCTAGCAACGCTTCATCTAGTGGCTACTTTATCTAGTGGCTAATCATCCAAGGTCGCATGGAGGGAAACATTTTATTGCCGTCTGCGGTATAGAAAAGATTCGATTTCTTTCCTGAACTGCAACCGCAATCCGATGCATGTTTCTTGTCATGGGTGCGCCGATCCAGTGTCGAAATAATCGGCTCATGCTGCGCCTTTTCATTGCGCTCCATAGCCTGCTTAGTCTCTTTCATCATCGACACTATATGGGGCGGCAGGGCTAATATTCGCGGCGAGACCACCCCACATTGGGGGCAGTCAACTGGCGCTTCCATATTGGCAATGGTGCTGAGTTCGGAGAACACACCGTGCTGTTGGCACTTGTAATCATATAAAGGCATTGTTTAAACCTCCGTTAGTGATTTAATCCAAATCCGCCGCTTTCGGAATATCATTGGCGGCGCCGTCAACCGCAATGGTCGGGCCATTGGCATTGGGGTGCATATCGAAGTCAAAGATATCCGTTGGCAACCAGAGGGTCGCACAGGCATTGGGAATATCTACCACGCCACTGATATGACCCTGCACCGGCGCACAACCAAGAATCGCATAGGCCTGGGCTTTGGTATAACCAAACTTGGTCATATAGTTAATCGCATTTAAGCAGGCCTGACGGTAAGCAACATGCACATCCAAATAGTGCTGACCACCGCTCTCATCAACCGAGATACCTTCAAAGATTAGGTAGTCATCATATTTTGGAACCATTGGGCTGGGCTTAAAGATTGGGTTCTTAACGCCGTACTGAACCATGCCGTCTTTGATCAGATTGACACGCATATGAATCCAACCGGCCATTTCGATAGCGCCACAGAAGGTAATTTCGCCGTCACCCTGACTAAAGTGCAAATCACCTACAGAGAGGCCAGCACCGTCTTGATACACCGGAAAGTAAACCGTTGATCCACGGGTCAAATCTTTAATATCACAGTTACCACCGTGCTCACGGGGCGGCACTGTACGTGCACCCTCTGCAGCAGCGGCATCGCGCTCGGCACCTTGCATCTGACCCATATGAGCTACTCGGGCTTCGGGCAGACAGGCCAGCTCTGGAATGCGCTCAGGATCTGTATCAACCAGGCCCTGCTCACGCTCATTCCAGGTATCGAGCAATTCTCTGTTAGGCAGACAACCAATGAGTCCCGGGTGCAGACAGCCGGCAAATTCAACGCCGGGTATATGGCGAGATTTAGTGAACATGCCATTGAAATCCCAGATTGATTTCTGTGCTTCAGGAAAGTGTTCGGTTAAAAATCCGCCGCCGTTTTGCTTGCTAAAGAAACCGTTAAAACCCCACTGGGATTCTTCAAAGGTGCCGATATCAAGAATTTCTACCTGAAGCAAATCACCTGGCTCAGCGCCCTCCACTTCAATGGGGCCGGAGAGAAAGTGCACCTGACCCAAATCTACATCGCGCACATCTTCTGCGGAATCATTGTTTTTAATTTGACCACCGGTCCAGTCATAGCACTCGACTTTAAAATCGTCACCGGGCTTTACTTTGGCAACCATTGGAATATCGGGATGCCAGCGGTTGTGGACCTTGTCGTTGGTGTAGGGGCTTTCGTTTAGATTAATTTTAATAATGGTTTCGGCCATAATTTTATTCCTTTTTTGCTTTTGTTTGCTTTTATAACAATAAGTTTTTAAAAGTAATGGTTAAAAAATATTAAACAGATAAATAGGCTGCGATCTTTTTCTGATCCGCAGTGGCACTGGGTTCCTGGTGAACTATATTGCCCTTTTCGATCACCATAACGCGGTCCGATACATCCAGAGCAAAACTCAAAACCTGCTCTGACACTAAAATTGATAGTCCACGCTCATCTCGAATACGTCTTAATGTGTGCACCATCTCGCGAATAATCGAAGGCTGAATGCCCTCGGTAGGCTCATCTAAAATCAGCAGTTTTGGGCGACTGGCCAGAGCGCGGGCAATAGCTAGCTGTTGCTGCTGACCGCCGGACAGATTACCGCCTCGACGCTTACCCATTTCCTTGAGAACCGGAAATAGATCGTACAAATCTTCAGGGATTTTTTTCTCACCGGTGGTAGTCAGTCCGGTAATAATATTTTCGGTAACCGTCATGGTTGAAAAAATCATTCGCCCCTGGGGCACAAAGCCAATACCACTGGCAACCCGCTGATGACTTTCCATGGGACCAATCTCTTCGCCACCCAGCGTGATTGAGCCAGACTGGTGTGGCACCATACCGATTAGGGACTTGAGCAAGGTGGTTTTACCCATACCATTGCGTCCTACCAAGGCGACAATCTCACCTTCGCCAATCTCTAAATTCATATCGTTGATCACACGGCTCTGGCCGTAAGCAACGTTGTAGTCCTGTAATTTCAACATGCTATAAATTCCTTAATGGCCGAGATAGACTTCGATGACTTTGGGATCTTTTTGAACATGGTCCATACTGCCCTCAGACAACACTTTGCCCTGATGCAATACGGTTACCCGGTCGGCGATATCGGCGACAAAATTCATATCGTGCTCAATCACAATCACCGAGCGATCTTTGGTGATTTTCAATAAAAGTTCCGCAGTCTTTTTGCGTTCCGCAACCGACATACCGGCGACCGGTTCATCCAGCATCAATAGACTTGGCTGCTGAATCAGCAACATGCCAATCTCCAACCATTGCTTCTGACCATGACTGAGAAGATCCGCCTGCATGCCCAAGTGCTCCTGAAGGAAAACCATTTCGGCCGTCTCTTCAATGGCCTTTAGCACTTCAGCGTCACGCTGAAAGCCCAGGGCACCAAATACTGAACGACCGCGGGGGAAGGACAGTTCGAAATTTTCAAACACGGTGAGATCTTCGTAGACTGAAGGGTTTTGGAATTTACGGCCGACACCAGCATGAACAATTTCATGCTCGGTCATTTTGCTCAGATCTTTACCGCGGAACTTGATCGAACCCTCTGTGGACTTGGTGCGCCCACAGATCAAATCCAATACCGTGGTTTTGCCGGCGCCGTTGGGGCCAATAATCACGCGGATCTCGCCTTCTTCGACATAAAAGGACAGGTCATCAACCGCCTTAAAACCATCAAAGGACACTGTTAATCCTTCAACCGATAAAACAAAGTCTTTATTAGACATGGCTTATTTAGCTCCTAGGGTTGATTCGGGTTCGGAAAGCGGTTCGGATAATGTCTCCACCGGCTTGTCTTTGTTAATAAACCTGACTGCCCCATGATAAAAACGATTAACCGGTGCTGATATATAAGTGTTGTAGAGTCCCATCAAACCATTGGGGAAGATCGACACTACAGCGATAAACATACCCCCCAGAGCGAACAGCCAGAGTTCAGGTATGGCCTCCGACAAGGTAGTCTTGGCAAAGTTAACCGCCAGAGCACCGTAGACAGCGCCAAGTAATGACAGTCGGCCGCCCACAGCACAGAAAATCACCATTTCGATAGAGGGCACAATTCCCACAAAGCTCGGTGACATAAAGCCAACCTGTAGGGTAAAAAGCGCACCCCCGATGGCAGAGAGCATGGCGGCAAAGGTGAAGATAAAGATCTTAAAGTTGTCGACGTTATAGCCGGAGAAACGCACCCGCTCTTCGGTATCGCGCACCGCCACCAGCAGTCGTCCCAGCTTTGAGCGCAGGACAAACTGACAGAGAAACAAGCAGATAAAGACAAAGGTGACACAGACAAAGTAGAGAATCACTTTGGCTTCATCGGTGCGAATATCCCAGCCCAGCAGAGTACGCAGATCGGTAATACCGTTAATACCACCGGTCATGCCCTGACTACCCACAATTAAGATAGTGAGAATCGCGGCAACTGCCTGAGTAATAATGGCGAAGTAAACACCGCCGACGCGACGCTTAAACATTGCCAGACCAATCAAGAAAGCAAACAGGCCGGGCACTAGTATCACCGCGATAAGGGATAGGCCTAAGCTGTTGAACGGTTCCCAGAACCAGGGCAGCTCAGTGAGCTGGTTCCAATCCATAAAGTCTGGAATGCCTGGGGTGGACTGGATCGCGGTGTTCTCAACGCTGGAGGCTTCAAGCTTGAGGAACATAGCCATACAGTAGCCGCCAATGCCAAAGAACACGCCCTGACCGAGACTTAAAATACCGCCGTAACCCCAGCAGAGCACGAGACCCATAGCAACGAAAGAATAGCTCAGATACTTGCCAATCAAGTTGAGTCGGAAGTCATCTACCGACAGCGGCAAGACAACAAATAAGAGTATCGCCAGAACAATAAAGCCACCCAGTTCGGCTGGGGATAAAAACTTCTGCTTTGAATAATTAGACATTTCTTGTATCTCCTAGCGACGAATCTTGAGAGTGAATAGACCCTGAGGGCGGAGCATTAAGATGACCACGATCATGCCCAGGGTAAGCACCTTGGCGATCGAGCCACTCATAAAGAATTCAAGAATTGTCTGTGCCTGCGAGATAGTGAAGGCAGAGGCGATAGTGCCCATAAGGTTCGCCGCACCACCAAATACCACAACCATAAAGGTGTCGACTATATAGAGCTGACCGGAGGTGGGACCTGTGGAGCCAATCATGGTGAAGGCGCTGCCAGCGATGCCGGCAATACCGCAACCCAGAGCAAAGGTCATGCGATCTACTATCGAGGTGTTAATACCTACCGCAGCTGCCATGGGGCGGTTTTGAACAACCGCGCGCACTTTGGCACCCCACTGGGAGCGCTGCATAATAAAGTAAACAGACAGGGTAATCAGCAGGGTCAAGACCATCACAATAATGCCATTGATGGGAATCTCTACCATGTCGGTTACCGGGATCGAACCCATCATCCAGTCTGGAAGTGAGACACCTTTTTCACGGGCGCCAAATACAGAGCGATAGGTTTGCTGCAGAATTAAGCTTAGGCCCCAGGTCGCTAACAGCGTATCCAGAGGTCGTTTATAAAGCCGGCGGATTAAGGCCCATTCCACAAAGGCGCCGAGACTGGCCGCCGCTATAAACGCGAGAACAATGGCAACAAAGAAATAGATGCTCGAGAGTCCAGGCAGATAGGCTTCAAAAAATAATGAGGTGAGATAGGTGACGTACGCACCAAGGATCATAAATTCGCCGTGGGCCATATTAATAACGCCCATTTGGCCGAATATAATCGCCAAACCCAGTGCCATAAGCACTAGTACCGAGAACAAGATAAGTCCTGCGAATCCCTGCATGGCAAAAATTGCCATTAGTTCAGAACCTGTATATCCGTCAAACATGATCAATTCCTTGGATAAGATGTATGCAAAAAAATGTATATAAAAATCGTGCTTAAATATTGCTTAAAAAGGATACTGGCGCCCGAGGGCGCCAGTGGTTTAACGCTTATTGATAACCTTTAGGGAATGGGTTTGGCTCGATAAGTTCTTCTGATTCAAAGACCACATCAAACTGACCATCTTCACGTGCTAGACCGATACGCGCCTTAGACCAAAGGTGCTGGTTTTCGTGAACTTTTACATAGCCTTCTGGCGCTGTAGTCACTTCGATACCTGGCAGAACTTCTTTAAGCTTGTCGATATCGAAAGAACCGGCTTTCTCAACCGCGTACTTCCAGATCCAAGGACCTAAGTAAGCTGCTTGAGTAACGTCACCGATAACACTGTCTTCGCCCCACATTTCTTTAAAGGCTTTAACGAAAGATTCGTTGTTGCCGTTAGTCAGGCTCTGGAAGTACTTCATAGAAGAGTAAGCACCGACCAAGTTCTCACCACCGATACCCAAGACTTCGTCTTCAGTAACAGAGATAGTCAGCATAAGCGGCTTCTCTTTTCTCCAATCGATACCAGCAGCTTTAACCTGCTTGTAGAAAGCAACGTTAGATCCACCTACAACAGCGGCGAAAATAATGTCAGGCTTCTTTAGTTTTACTTTGTTGATCACCGAGTTGAACTGGGTGTGACCCAATGGGTAGTACTCTTCACCAACAACCTTAAGACCCAATTTAGCGATATGCTTACGGGCGATTTTCATCGAGGTACGAGGCCAGATATAGTCAGAGCCCAGAAGGTAGAAAGTCTTCACGCCTTTAGTTTTTACAACCCAATCGATACTCGCAATAATCTGCTGTGTGGCTTCTTGACCGGTGTACACAACGTTTGGAGACTGCTCAAGTCCTTCATAGAAAGTCGGGTAGAACAGCATACCGTTGTATTGTTCGAAAACAGGCAGTGCTGCTTTACGGCTAGCTGATGTCCAGCAGCCCATTACCGCGGCAACTTTATCTTTTACCAAAAGCTTGCGTGATTTCTCAGCAAAGGTGGGCCAATCACTGGCGCCATCTTCCTGGATATATTCGATTTGACGACCCAACACACCACCAGATTCATTGATCTGCTTGATGGCCAGTTTCTCAGCCTGGGTAGAACCCGTCTCACTGATCGCCATGGTGCCGGTGATCGAGTGAAGAATACCTACAGTGACTGTGTCATCGGTAACCGCGAGACCGGTGGTGTTTACTACGGATGTTGCAAATTCTTCAGGTGCTGCTTGGGTGAGGCCTGCTTGGGCCACTGCAAAGGCTGCAGCGGATACCAGCAGGGCACGACGCCAAGTTGGGATGTTACTAGTAGTGGAGCTTTTCATGGGGAGACCTCAGTAAGTTAAACTCGCTGAGATTATTGGGCGCGGCGGTAAATCGCACAATTCGCCTTATAGCCCAAGGTATACGTTATTTAGCGCATATGACTTTGGAGGATTGTCTGGGAGGATAAAAGACGGTTTAAAAAGAGACTTGCTGTTGAGCTTGGTTAAAGAGCTTGGCTAAAGAGCCTGGTTATGACCAGACACAATGTTCCATAAACCGTTTATTAAACGTCTACCCTCCATTGGCAGACTAATTGCATTGTTTAAGGCTTAAGCTCTTTTTTTCTTTTCGTTACAGGTGCTCCAATGACTGCTAGATCAAAGCAAGGCGTCTATGGCGCGCGCCGCAAGTACAACCAGTGGGTTGGCGATCAAACGCTGGAAGATTATGCGCTGAGATTTACCAGCGTCAGTGCACGAAAATGGAGCGCTTTAAAAGTCGCAAGCACCGCTTTGGGTGCGATTACCTTTTTAGCTCTCGAAGCGATTGGTGGCTCGATCACCCTGAGCTATGGTTTTCACAACGCCGTGGTCTCAATCTTGCTGGTGAGTGCGGTTCTATTACTACTCTCAATGCCGATTAGTTACTACAGCAGTAAATACGGTCTAGATATAGATCTGCTGACTCGCGGTGCAGGATTCGGTTACATAGGTTCAACCATCACCTCGCTGGTATACGCCTCGTTTACCTTTATCTTTCTAGCCCTCGAAGCCAGTATTATGGCCCTGGCTTTAGAGCTTATCTTTGGCCTGCCTCTGCACTGGGGTTATCTAGTGAGCACCCTGGTGGTGATTCCCGTAGTCACCTACGGCATTCGCATGATCACCCGATTCCAAGCCTGGACACAACCATTTTGGGTGCTGCTGCAACTGCTGCCGATCGCCTATATCCTCATCAATAATATAGGCAGCCTAGACACCTGGGTGCAGTTTCAAGGGCAAGCGCAAAGTGGGCCAGAGCTAGACTGGCTGATGATTGGCGCGGCCTCGACACTGCTGTTTTCACTGGTGGCACAGATAGGTGAACAGGCGGATTACGCGCGCTTTATTCCACCGCAACAGGTAGCCGGTAAAAAATCCTGGTGGCTGGCAACCATTTTGGCAGGGCCAGGCTGGATTATTATTGGCGCCTTTAAGCTTTTGCTCGGCTCGTTTTTATTGGTGCTGGCGATCAACTACGGTATTAGTCCAGAACAAGCTGCCGAGCCGACCCAAATGTATCTGGTCGCCTTCAGTTATGTCAGCCAGTCGCCCTCAACGGTACTCGCCCTGACAGCCGCCTTTGTTGTGCTCTCTCAGTTAAAAATTAATGTCACCAATGTCTATGCCGGCTCGATCGCCTGGTCAAACTTTTTCGCCCGTCTTACCCATGCTCATCCGGGGCGCGTGGTCTGGGTCGTGTTTAATGTAGTAGTGGCGATTATCCTGATGGAAATTGGCATCTATAGCGCACTCGAACAAACGCTGGGTATATTCGGCATTATCGCTCTCTCCTGGATTGGTTCTATGGTCGCGGATCTGGTGATCAATAAACCACTGGGCCTGAGCCCACCGCATATAGAATTTAAGCGTGCCCACCTCTACGATATCAATCCGGTTGGCGTGGGTGCCATGCTCATATCCATGACTCTGGGCATTATTGCCTACAACGGTGTATTCGGTGCTGGCGCTCAAGCCTTCTCGTCGTTTATTACTCTGGGCCTGACGTTCTTAATCTCACCTTTAATTGCCTGGGCAACCAGGGGGCGCTATTACATTGTTCGCCCTGCCCCTGTGGATACGGAGCAATCTAGCTCTCAATCTAGTTCTCAATCTAGCTCGCTATTTAGCCCTCTATCTAGTGCTCAATGTGGTGTCTGTGAAAACACCTTTGAAAAGCCGGATATGACCTACTGCCCGCTCTATCAGCTGCCGATCTGCTCCCTGTGCTGTTCACTGGATGCTCACTGCAAAGACGCCTGTCGAACCAAGGGATTAATTTCGAATCAATTTTTAACCTTTGTGCAGCTATTTTTTAAATCCGTCAGGCTGCGGCATATTCAATCCAGAGCGTTTAAATTCACGCTGCTATTTAGCGCTAATATGGGAATTTTTCTATCACTGATCATGGTGGCTTCGGTAAAAACTATCAGTCTTTATCCAGATCAAGCGGCCATTATTGAAACGTTTTCTTGGACTATGTCAGCAATTTCGGTAATCGTCTTAATGATTGCTACCTGGTCCTATTTATTGAGTATGGAGGGACGCCAACTGGCGCAGGATGAGTCACAGCGACAGACCCAATTGCTGATCAATGAAATAAAGGCGCACGAAAGAACTGATCTGGAGCTGCAGCAAGCGAAAGAAAAAGCCGATGCAGCGAATATCGCCAAGAGCCGTTATCTAGAGAGAATTAGCCACGAGCTGCGCACGCCGTTAAATTCCGTTATGGGCTATGCCCAGCTGCTTGAGGGTGCCGATGATATTCCGCTGCCGCGACGGGAGTCGATCAAAGTGATGCGCAGCAGCAGTGAGCATCTTACGGATCTGATCGAAGGGCTGGTGGATATCTCAAAAATTGAGGCTGGGCGACTCGACCTGCACCGAAATAAAGTCGATATGCTGGCGATGATTGAACAGCTGATGTATATGTTTCAAATACAGGCTCAGAGCAAAAATATAAGCCTTAACTTTAGCCATCAAGAAAGACTGCCCGAGACTGTTTTTGCCGATGGTAAACGACTGCGTCAGGTGATGATTAATCTGATTTCTAATGCCATAAAATTCACTCCCGAAGGCAGTGTTTCCGTGGATCTTAAATATCGCAATCAGGTGGCCTATTTTAGCGTCACTGATACGGGTGTAGGTATTGAGAAAGAAGATATCTCGCGCATATCCGAGGCCTTTGTGCGCATTGCCAATCCTATGCATCAGGTTGCTGGCAGTGGTTTGGGGCTGGCTATTACCCAGGCACTGGTACATCGCATGGGTGGTGATTTAAATATTGAAAGTCGCTTCGGCGAGGGGTCGACCTTTACCGTTTCACTGATGCTGCCGAGCAGCCGCGAGGTTACCCATCAGCCTATTGTCGCCGATCGGGTGATCGGCTATCACGGCGAGACGCTCAGTCTTATGGTGGTTGATGACGATGCCGTACAACGCCGTCTATTGATCGATACCCTGACACCCCTGGGCTTTAACATTATTGCCGCCGCCGATGGTGCCTCCTGTCTGCAGATGTTGGAGCAATGCACACCCAAGCTATTTATGCTGGATATCTCGATGCCCAATATGACCGGTTGGGAGCTCTCTGCAGAACTGCGCCAGCGTGGACTGAATGTGCCTATAGTGATGATTTCGGCGGAGGCTGACGAAGGTCTTGGATTAGGTGGCGGCCGTCATGAGGAGGAGGATGCGCCGCTGCACAATGACTATCTGGTGAAGCCCATTAATATGCCTTCGCTGCTAACCACATTGGCTGACCAGCTTAATATTACTCTGCAACTGGCCGGTGACAGCACGCCCGAGGACGCGACTAGCGAATTAAAAAGCGGTTTAAAAAATGATCCTTTAATTATTAAAGAACTGCTCTATTTTATTGATATTGGCTATGTCGATGGGTTTAAAAATGCCCTGCTAAAAGCTGAAACAGGGGATCGTCTAAATCCTCAGCTATGTGCTGATTTACATCGCAACCTAGCCCAACTAGACCTGACAAAAATCCACTCCCAACTGATGACGATTAATAATGAAAATTAATTCTAAATGTAGTGGCGTCGCACTGATCGTAGACGACAACCCAGAAACTATCAGCATGCTTAACACCACTCTCTCCGAGGTTGGACTGACGGTGCTGGTCGCACTGTCTGGGCAGCAAGCACTGACTATTGCCAAGCGTATCAAACCGGAAATTATTTTGATGGATGCGATGATGCCAGAAATGGATGGCTTTGAAGCCTGTCGCCGCATCAAGAGCGATGCTCTGATCGCACATATTCCGGTTATTTTTATGACCGGACTCCATGCCAGTGAAGATATAGTCCGAGGTTTCGATGCCGGCGGTATCGACTATGTTACTAAACCCATAGATGTTCAGGGGTTAGTGGCACGCATCGGCGCTCAACTAGCCAACTCGCGCATTGCCAATGGAGCGCGCCAGGCTCTCGACACACTAGGACAATACTCTTTGTCGGTTGATCTAAATGGCAAGATTCTCTGGTCGACTCCCAACACTCACAACCTTATGAATAGCAGCGGTGCTACCCCAGATTGGATTGCCGACACACTGCCAGGACAGCTGCAACCCTGGCTGGCTGAAGGGGCAAAACAACCACTTCGCCTAGAGGATTTAGCTCAACCGCTGTTAGTTACGGCGCAGGAATCTGAGGACGTTGATGAGAGGTTATTAGTACTCGAACTGGCCAATAAACCCAACGATGAGGAGCTGCTTAGAGAGAAGTTTGGGCTCACCGCCCGAGAAGCCGAAGTACTAACTTGGATTTCCAAAGGTAAAACCAATCATGAAATAGCCATTATTTTGGATTTTAGTCCGCGTACTGCGAATAAACATTTGGAACAAATATTTCGAAAATTAAATGTTGAAAACCGAACCACTGCTGCAGCGGTTTCTCTCAGATACCTGAGTCAAATAAAATAAGGGAACTGCTTTATAAGTCATTGTGCGTAGTCCCCTAGTGTTTAACACGCATATCAAAAAAACCCATTGTCTTTAATATAAACCTATCACTTTGTTGCGCAAATTTTTGCTCTGAGAGTGTTGTATCAAGTGAGCTTGCCGAATTTGGGGGCATGCCTTGTTTAAGGTCTAAATTTAACTTTGAGGTTTATAACCATATGAAAATGTTCAAGAAAACCCTGATTGCTGCAGCAGCGGCATCAACTCTATCTTTTGCTGTTGCACCTGCAGCTGTTGCTGAGGTCTCTGCTTCTGCATCGATTTCTTCTTCTTACCTGTGGCGTGGATATGACTTAGGTCAAGGCGACGCAGCACTGGCTGCCGACATCGTTTACAGCTCAAATGGTTTCACCGCTGGCATGTGGGTTTCTTCTGGCGATGTGAACATGGGTACTGAGTACGATTTCTTTGCCGGTTACGGCGGATCAGTTGGCGAGTTCAACTACAGCTTCAGCTACTTCACCTATATGTATCCATCGGCAGATACCAACAATGAAGCCGCTGAATTACAAGAATATGTTTACTCTGTTGGCTATGGTCCAGTAGCGCTAACTGTCTATGACGATATCGACAGCAACTATTCTTACACCACCCTCGGCTACGATGTTGGTTCCTTCTCTCTGATGTATGGTGCTCACGATAACGGCGCCAATAACCAAGAAAACTTCGATGTGACTTACAGCTACAACGATTCTCTGTCTTTCACCTACAGCACCCCATTTGGGTCTGATGTTGAAGAAGCAGAGCCGACGTTTGTTGCTTCCTACTCTTTGCCATTTTAATAAATGGTTCTGGTTAGTTTAGCGGTCTCAGTGTCCTCCCAAGTTCTGAGGCTAAAGAACTGCCTTAAAGAGAGCCCACTTTTGATGCTTTGTTTTAACTGCCATTGCAACTCATGGTAGCGGTGTAACCAACAGTCTCTGTGTCCTCCCAAGTTCAGAGACCGTTGGCTTCGCCAAGAATATGGAAAGGCCCTTTTAACTGTTTTTATAGTGCAGCTTGAAGGGCTTTTTTATTGCCTGCTAATAAACCCGATAACTGCTCAAACTCGTCTTATCCTCCTGCCGCTTTACCGTCCACAGATCTGCACTTTACCCGTACTGTTACTCAACCCTTCAAAAGTAGGTACTATGGAGGCCACTGATATTAAAAAAACAAAAACCGGATAACAATAATAGGCCTAGATATTTACCGGCCAGTAAAATAAGGGGGCAGAGATGGTTCAGTGGTACCTGGAATACGAGTATTGGGTTGCCGTAGTGCAGCTAGTACTGGCAATGCTAGGGATGGGCGCCGGACTGCGCGTGGCTGACTTTCAAAAAGTGGTGCTACAGCCAAAAGCAGTGAATGTTGGCTTGCTCATGCAGCTCGTAATCGTGCCATTGGTTGCCTTTGGCTTTATTGTCTTTACCAACCTACCCGCGGGAATGATTATTGGTATCGCCATTATTGCGGCCATACCCGGCGGTACTTCCTCCAATATTTTCACCTTTATGGCGCGTGGCAATGTGCCTCTATCAATTAGCATCACAGCGTTGACCTCGGTGGCCTGCCTGGTGACCACACCTTTGATCCTAGACTTTCTGATCGCAGAATATATGCCCGACAGTTTTACCATGCCAACCCTAAGAATCGCTATCGAAATTGGCCTATGCCTCCTGCTGCCGCTGCTTCTGGGGATGGTTGTTCTGCGGCGCTTTCCCAACTATGCAGGGCGATTTTCAACGATTTGCGTACGCGGCTCACTGTTGGGAATTGCCCTGATTGCAGCCGGCTCCATCGGCGCTGGGCGGCTCAATATAGGCGATACGCCAACCGCTGATCTAGTCACACTGCTAGGGTTTATTATCGGCCTGACGGTTATTGGTGTCGGCTTAACCAAAGCCTTTGGGTTAGCACAACGAGACAACACCGCTATCGAAATGGAAGTGGTGGTGCGCAATATCAATCTTGGCCTGTTACTCAAGGTGTCACTTTTCCCACTGGTCGTAGGCGAGGTTAATGCTTTGGCTGATATGGTGTTACTGTCACTTTTACTCTATGGCGCGTGGCAGCTAATTATGGGGTTTGCGCTTATTTTTTGGCGCCGAAACAGTACTAGGGGAACGTCTCAAACCCTGACATCAGCTTAGGAGGAAAAGAAAAAGGAAAGGAATAAAGAGAGAGATAAAAAGAGAGAGACACAAAGAGCTCAATGCAAGAAATAATAATTCTTATAGGGGTCTTAATATGAAACGTTTTGCCGTACCTTCTAGACTAGCAGCACTAGCAGCACTACTGACCTCTAATGTACTTTTAGCGAACAGTCTCGTTGAAGGTGCCACAGGCTCACCGCTTAATCCTATGGCTATATTCTAAAACTGCTCAGTGCTTTTTTATTCAGTTGCTCAGGGCTTGCCCACCGCTGCCCTGATCAACTGCCGCATCGCCAGAGCCGCCGCCGAGAGTGCTTGCTGAGGACGGGTAACTATACCCACCTGGTGGGTTATCACAGGGGCGCTAATAGCGCGACATTGTAAGCCCATCTCTTCCATCTGTGCGCGACTAGTACTGGGTACCACACTCAAACCCAGGCCTTCATTGACCATGCGCCCAATACTGACCAGCTGATGCGATTCAAAGGCCGGAGTTAGCAGTAAACCTTTTTCCTGCAATGCCTGATCGATCAGCTTGCGCGTGCCCGCGGGTCGCTGGAGGCTCAAATGGGGACAGGCTAAAAGGTCGATCCACTTCAATGTCTGTTTCTCTAGAAGTGGATGCTTGAACGGTAAAATAGCCACAAAGCGATCTTGATATAAGGGTTGAAAATGAAGATCTGGCGCATCTTCAGGTGCAAAAGTGATACCCAACTCAGAGCGTTCTTCTCTGACCATCTGGACCACATTCTCAGCAATTACATCGTGCACCGTAATATGAATATTCGGATATTGGCTATGGAATTCCGCCAGAATCTTGGGCAGGAAATTGGTCGTGTAAGTGGGCATCGCCGCTATATCAAGCTTGCCGCGCCCCAGAGCAAAGTGATTGCGTACATCCTGCATCGACTGCTCCCATTCCGATAACAGACGCCGGGCCACGGGATAAAAGGCTTTGCCTTCAGGGGTCAAGGTCACCGAGCGTGTTGTGCGCGCCAACAGCTTGCCGCCGAGAGATTGCTCAAGATTTTTCATTGCCACACTGAGCGCCGGCTGAGACAGATGCAGCTGAATCGCTGCCTCAGCAAAACTGCCGGTGCGCGCAACCGTTGTGAACACTACGATTTGATTTATGGGTATAGACATTAATAGCCTAAGATTATTAATTAGTTAAAATTTACAATTTGTTAAATATAAGGGCATCTTGCATTCTTAGCAAATCTTATACATTGGTTAGGCAATCAGCAGGAGTTTACCGTGGCCGGTTTTGACAAAGTGGTAACCAGTTATGCAGAGGCCCTCGAGGGCTTAGAAGATAATATGACCATTATCGCGGGAGGCTTTGGCCTCTGCGGTATTCCAGAAAACCTGATCAAAGAGATCAAGCGCCGAGGGACCAAGGGTCTGACCATTGCCTCTAATAATGCCGGCGTCGACGGCAAGGGTCTTGGCATACTGCTGGAGGACCGGCAGATTAAAAAAATGATCGCCTCCTATGTGGGTGAAAACGCCCTCTTCGAAGCCCAGATGATGAGTGGTGAGCTAGAAGTTGAGCTGACACCTCAAGGCACCTTGGCGGAAAAAATGCGCGCCGGTGGCGCCGGCATCCCAGCCTTCTTTACCGCTACAGGTTATGGCACGCCAGTGGGCGAGGGCAAAGAGGTGCGGGTATTTAACGGCCGCGAGTATATTCTCGAAGAGGCACTGTTCGGTGACTTCTCCATTGCCAAGGCTTGGAAAGCCGATCGCTACGGTAATCTGATGTTCCGCAAGACCGCGCGCAACTTTAATCCTATGGCGATTACCGCGGGGAAAATTGCGGTGGTAGAGGTGGAAGAAATTGTCGAAGTGGGCCAGCTGGACCCAGATGAAATTCATCTGCCGGGCATATATGTCAACCGCCTGATCCAGGGGACTTTTGAGAAAACCATTGAACAGCGCACTGTGCGCAGCGCATAAGGAAAATTTGCTATGGCTTTAAGTCGCGAACAGCTAGCTCAACGGGTAGCTCAAGAATTTCATGACGGCTTCTACGTTAATCTGGGTATAGGTATTCCCACATTGGCGGCCAACTATATTCCCGAGGATATGCAGGTGATGCTGCAATCGGAAAACGGACTGTTGGGCATGGGGCCCTTCCCCCTCGAAGAAGAGGTGGATGCGGATCTGATTAATGCGGGCAAACAGACGGTGACTATGGTCACTGGAGCCTCGTTATTTTCCTCGGCAGAATCCTTTGCCATGATTCGTGGCGGCCATGTGGATCTCACAGTACTCGGCGCTTTTGAAGTGGACTGTCAGGGCAATATTGCCTCTTATATGATTCCGGGAAAACTGATTAAAGGGATGGGCGGTGCTATGGATTTGGTGGCTGGCGCAGATAATATTATTGTCACCATGACCCATGCATCCAAATCTGGGGCGTCGAAACTGCTGGCCGAATGCACCCTACCCCTCACCGGAAAAGGCTGTATTAAACGCGTACTGACGGATCTGGCTTTAATGGATATAGTCGAGGGTAAGTTTGTTTTGCGAGAGCGCGCCCCCGGAGTGAGCGTCGAAGAGATCGCCAAGCTGACTGCTGGCGAACTGGTTATTCCGGATAATGTTCCTGAGATGCGCTTTTAGCGATCAGCTGCCTATAAGTATTCTGAGAAATAGTGGGTCACACGCTGCTCAATATACTGCGGATCTGACTGCCAGGCTCGGGCATGGGTTTCACAGGGCGACTGCCAATATTCTTTAGGTTGTTTTGCGGCGGCGTAATTTCTCTCACCATGAGAGAGGCCAACTAGCTTATCCCCCGAGCAATGAATAATAAATACCGGTCTCGGGGCTATATCTGCCAGCATATCCTCTGGATTTAGCACGGCCATATCCATGCCCGTACGCTGTTCTAAAATCCAAGTGGTCAGAGGCAGCAGAGGAAAACTTGGCAGCCCCACATACTGCTGGATAATCTCAGCGTAGAGATCTTCCAAGTTGGCCCAACCCGCCTCAAAGACGCCTGCATCGATGCGAGGGTCGGCCTGCATTGCCATAATCGAGGTTGCGGCTCCCATAGAGGTGCCGAAGATACCGATACTGTAAATAGCTTTTTGCCGGTGCAGATAGTCCACAGCAGCCACCACATCCTCGCGTTCAAAATAACCCATAGTGGAAAAGGTCTGGGCATTGGCACCACTGTTGCGCAGATCAAAAACCAGTATATTAAAACCCGCCCCATGTACTGCTTTAAACCAACGCATTCCCTCGTGCCGATCGGCGCCGTGACCATGGACAAAAATAACGGCTTTATCCGAAGCTTGCGCCGGTATATACCAGCCACTTAGGTCGGTGCCATCCGCCGACTTAAACGCAATATCATCAAAGGCAAGGTCTAGCTGGGAGGGATCACCACAGTATATAAAGTGCTCTTCACTACAGGTGTATTTGGGGTGCATAACGTTGGTTGAGAGCGTCCAGGCAAATGTAAAAAGCCCGGCGATCCCTAGACCGATAAAACTGGCAGCAGCAGTAATCATTATTTTTTTTATTTTTGTCATATTGCCACTAGCCTACTTTTAACCGGGCCTCTGCCCTGCCAGCACTATTTTTTAGCGCTCACTCTGATTAACTTACCCTTTGCACCATCGGTCGCCAGTATTAGACTGCCGTCTGGAGCAGCGGCAATATCGCGGATTCGGCCAAACTCAGTAAACAAAATCTGCTCATTAATAGCCCGTTTATCCTGCATCTCAATGCGCCGAATATCCCCTGGCACTAGGGCGGAGATAAACAGATTGCCCTGCCACTGGGGAAACATTTCACCGCGGTAAAGCGACATCCCAGAGGGTGCAATGGACGGGTCCCAATACTTCAATGGTTGTTCCATTCCCGGCTGTTCAGTGAAGGGGGAGATAACCGCACCGCTGTAGTCGACACCATAGGTAATCGCCGGCCAACCATAATTTTTACCCGGCAACACCAGATTGAGTTCGTCGCCACCCTGTGGACCGTGTTCGTGTGCATAGACAGTGCCGTCATCGGCTATCACCAGTCCCTGCGGATTTCTGTGCCCGTAAGACCATATTTCTGGCAGCGCGTTGGGCCTGCCGATAAAGGGGTTGTCCTTCGGGATACTGCCATCGCTGTTAATGCGCAATATCTTGCCGAAATGGTTATCTAATGCCTGGGCCTGCTCACGATAATTAAAGCCATCCCCAGAGGTAATCAAAAGTGTCCCATCAGCTAAAAATGCCAGTCGAGCCCCGTAGTGTGCCGCGGTTTTGCGCGGTGGGTCTGACCTAAAAATGGTTTTTTGATCAACAAGCTCATTGCCCTCAAGCCGCGCCTGAATAACATAGAGCTGATTGAGCTTTGGCTGATCTTTATCTGGTGCTGAAAATGACAGATAAATAAGATTATTATCGGCAAAACTGGGATCTGAAATTACTTCAGATAATCCCGCCTGCCCAGCAAATAAAACCGTCGGCACGCCGGCGACGGGTTCGGGGTTTAGGCGACCGTTGGACACCCGACGCAAATTTCCCGACAGCTCAGTGACCAGCATTTCACTCGGGGAAATAAAGGTAATGCCCCAGGGGTGATCCAGGCCCTCTGCAAGGATTTCGATTTCAAAATCATCGTTGTTACCAAGGGCCATCCCACTGCAAACCAATAGACTTAGACAGACCCCTCTCAGATTAATTAAGCGCATTAGAATCTCCTTTCTGCAGGTGGTTCCCAAAATAGTACCCAGCAAGCGCGCCGGCAAGAACAAGATAAACCCTGCCAGTTATTGTGCGAGCGCCAGCAATCAAGTCTAAATTGTAAAAGGCCAATGGCATCAGTGCGACGATGGCAAAAAGGGCGGTGCCCCCCGCCATTGCATAGAGGGTGGTTTTTTTGATCGCCGTTCGGGTGGAAATAAACCGCGCCGTGATAAAGGCGAGTAATAGACCTATAGAGATTAACGCGACGGCGGGGAATGCTCCCCTAGAATTCATGCCAATTAAGTCGGTCGCCATAGTCGATAGAACAAGGTTAAAATCCACAGGCATATTGATACTGTGCAACCAAATCAGGTTGGTTGCCGTGGTGTGGGTTACCAATAAAAATGTGGCGATTGCCAAAGATATCAAAAACGCCGGTATCTGTTTAATTATCATGCTCTTCTCCCTATTCACCTATTCACCCACTCACCTACTCACCTACTCACCTACTCACCTACTCACCTACTCACTTGCCT
>Ga0209092_10000171_pt1 | contig 60863 bp, 54 predicted proteins | sample FraStrMetagenome_FD_187446 | JGI IMG/M metagenome (GOLD analysis project Ga0209092, IMG submission 187446) | Marine eukaryotic phytoplankton communities from Arctic Ocean - Fram Strait ARC3M Metagenome (SPAdes) (version 2) | ecosystem: Environmental > Aquatic > Marine > Oceanic | place: Fram...
TTTAATGCAGAGATTAAAAATACGATAACGGAATACATCCACGCAGAAATAAGTAGCCATTTAATTAAAGAACTAAAGTGAATTGAGCCCTGGTTGAGCCAAATGAAAATGAAGCTTAATGCAAAGACTTCAATTAAACTTGAATTGGCAATTATTGAAGCTACAAAGCTTTGATGAAAAATCAAATAGGAATTAAGAATGGAAATCAAAACCATGATTCCAATGACCTTGAACCAGAATATTTTTATGATTGCTTTAAAGTTTAAAATAAAAGCAAGCGCAGCTATTCCAAATATTAAAAACTTAGCATATACTCCTAAGGGGGTTAAATAAAAAGTTTTAAACCCAATCAATACTGTTATCAAAGCAATTAGCAGTCTCATTTTATCTCAAGAGGATTAATAACGCTTTGAAAATATAAGGAATAAATCCAAGTTAATTACGCGGGATAAAATTTCATTTCTCCATCCTTTAAGTGTGAACTTTAATGAAGAAGTGATTTTTCTTTTCACTGTAGTTGATTCATATCCAAAATAATCAATTTCACCCTTTAGTTTGGTTGATAAATAGGCACAGAATTCAGGGTTGTTCTCTTTCCATTTGTGCAAGTTGGAAGGGTCTAGTTGTTTTGTGTTATTTGCCTTCCAGGGTTCATGCTTTAAATCAAAGTTTGAATATTTCGTATCATTAAAATGTGTGTACATTTTTTCATCAAAATCAATCGATAAAAACGCACATAGTTTAGATAATTCTTCTTTAGGGTTTAGAATTAAATTTTCATATTTCAGAGGGTATACATTTTCTAACTGACTTAAAGCAATCAACTTTTTAAACAGCGCAATTCGTTTTCGATAAGGGAAAAGAAAACTCCATTCTACTTTTAACAATGAATTAAAGACATCTCTCGGGTCTCGAATCATTAAAATAAATTGGGCGTTGGGGTAAATTGCTTTAATGTCATCGATGCAATTCATGTGAATAGGTGTTTTCTCACACAAAACGGTGTCTTTTTGTTGCCCCTTTAAATTTAAAATAAATTCAAACTGTTCTTTTTCGTTGGGGAGCAAATTAAATTCAGCAATCAATTCAGCTGAAACTGTTAGCTTCCGATTATATTCTCTACGCTTTGAAAAATAAAATTCCCCGAAAGTTATTTTGTTTTTGAAATAATTGGAATGGCTGTGATACCTGCTTTTTTGAATAAAAAAATGTGTTTCTTCTGGAAAATGTATCCCATCTGCAACGTTTAACATTGTTGACAGTAATGTTGTTCCAGAACGTGGAACACCAATGATAAATATGGGGTTTGATTTTTCCATTCGTGTCAGTTACTTTTTGTAGCGTCTGATTTTAGGCAACGTTAGTATTCCAATTTTTTTTCGAGCAAAAAATACTTTTGCTAAATTATCTAGAATAACTGTAGATGCTGTTGCTATAGCAGCACCTATTGCCCCAAAATTAATAATCATAATAACATTCAACGAAATATTTAAGAGTAACATTGTGAGAGAAATCCACCCATGAATTTTTTCATGACCACACATTACAAGTAACATTCCTGAACAGCCAGTAGCGATATTGACAACTTGACCAGCGGATAAAATAATTAATATCCAATAAGCTTCTTGAAATTCAGTTCCCCATAAACTTAGTAACCAGCTTCCTCCAACGGTAAAAAGTACGATAAATAGAAAGGCTATTATTGCTAGGGAATTGGTGATGCGAGTTACCATTAGTTGCATTTCTCCTAGTTTAGAATTGTTGTATAGACTTGCCATTTTAGGAGCGATAGCTGTATTTGTAACTTGTAAAAAAAAAGAGGTTAAAAGGGCTAATATTGCCGCTACGCTGTATAGGCCAACATCTTTCATTGTTCCTAAAGCTCCTAACATTATAGCGTCAGCATTACTAGCAATAATAGAAGTTCCTGAAACCAGTAAGAGCGGAAGCCCCATCTTAATCATGGGTTTCAGTTGAAACGTTCCTTTGACTTTTTCTTTAAAGTAGTTATTCCACAATAATTTAACTGCAATTACTAACAAGACACGGCTAACTCCAAAGAGTAAGAGTACATCAACAACATTAAAGTCAATTTGAAAAACCCAAAAGGTGAAAAGCCCTATGCCTACAAGTATAAAACTTAGTGTTTTGTCGACTAGATTTGCTTGCCATATTTTACCTAAACCATTTAATGCTGCGGCATATACGCGCGAAATAGACTGCGGAATCAGCATTGAGAAAGCAATTAAAAGTGGAATATATAGCTCGTGATTTTTAGTGGGTGAGCTGAGTATAAAAGGAAGTGAAAGTGTTCCTATGATTGCAATAATTAAAGCTAAGGAGCCATTAAAAACTAATCCTGTTTTAACCTTAGATGCAACTTCCTTGTAATTTTTATTTGAGTTTGCGATTGATACGTGTTTTACAATTACCAATTGAAAACCAAACATTGTAATCACTAACAATAGTAGTCCAAGTTTGTTTGCTAGGTTTATTACACCTAAGCCTTCAGGGCCAAGTGCCCTCCCTAAAAAAACACTAATTAACAGGCCTACAACCATTCCTGTCATTTTAACAACCATGGTTTTAGAAGCTTTCTTAGCTACCTCCAATGTGTGTCGGTCTAGCTTACGTACTATTTTTTGTATTCTAGTGGCTTTCATTTAAGGTATATTGTCTTAACGATTCTTGCCAACTACTAATAGTCAGGTTAAAATGCTTTTTGATTTTAGATTTATCTAAGACGGAAAATGCGGGGCGCGGTGCAGGGGTAGGGTATTCTTTGGTTGTAATAGGCAGAATCTTACAGCTACTCATTTTAAATGCTAAAATTGTTTTTGCAAATTCACACCAACTACAATTTCCCTCATTGGCATAGTGGTAAAGCTCAGTTTGTTTAGGCCAGTTAGTAGTACTTAATATTGTTAAACAAGCTCTTGCCAACTCTTTTGCATAAGTAGGGGATCCAATTTGATCATCTACAACATTTAGTACATCACGATCGTTCGCTAAACGTTGCATTGTTTTCACAAAGTTATTTCCATAACTAGAATAAACCCAAGAGGTTCGAATAATAACAGCTGCTAATGTGGAGAGTTCCATAATAGCTTTTTCTCCTGCAAGTTTTGTTTTTCCGTATACAGATTGAGGATTCACTGTGTCATCTTCTTTGTACGGAGATCGAGACTTTCCATCAAAAACATAATCCGTTGAGATATGGATTAGTTTACAGTTGTGTTTTTCACACATTTCTGCAATATATTTTACGCCGGTATGATTAACAGCATTTGCTTTTTCAGCGTCAGTTTCAGCGTTGTCTACAGCGGTATATGCAGCACAGTTTATTACAGCATTTACGGTATTTTTCTCAAAGAATGCTGCAACATCAGACTGTGCTGAAATGTTTAATTCTTCAGAGCCTGTAAATAGAAAGTTAAACTGTTTAAATTCATTTGCGACAGCTCTGATCTCAGAACCCAACTGGCCATTTTTTCCCGTGACTAAAATATTCATGAGAATGGTGTTGTAAAATCGTTTAATGTACCTTGAAGTTTATCTTTTTCAGAAAGTTGAATCATAGATTCATCAATGTTCCAGTCGATATTTAAATCGGAATCATTCCAAGCTAAACCAGAATCATGAGATGGCGAGTACAAGTTGTCCACTTTGTAACTAAAAATAGCCGTTTCGCTTAGAACAACAAAACCATGAGCAAAGCCTCTAGGTACGAAAAATTGCTTCTTATTTTCTGCTGTTAGCAGGATTGAATAATGCTTCCCGTAAGTAGGAGAATTTTTTCGTAAATCTACAGCCACATCAAGAACTTCTCCTTGTATTACCCGAACTAATTTTGCCTGCTCAAAGGGTGGTTTTTGAAAATGAAGTCCTCTTAAAACACCTTTTGATGATTTAGACTCATTGTCTTGAATGAATTTTGTATTCGATACATTTTCGATAAACCAATCTTCTTGAAACGACTCCATGAAGTATCCACGGTCATCACCAAACACCTTGGGCTCCAAAATGACTAAGTCGTGAATAGGAGTTTTAGTTATTTTCATGACTGTTTACTCGTTTAATTAAGTATTGCCCGTAGCCTGTTTTTAATAATGGCTTAGCTAATTCGATTACATCTTCTGCGGAAATAAAACCTTCTTCAAAGGCAATTTCTTCTAAGCATGCTACTTTTAATCCTTGTCGTTTTTCAATTGTTTGGATGAAGCTTCCTGCTTCTAATAAAGAATCATGTGTTCCTGTATCTAACCAAGCAAAACCCCGTCCGAGCAACTCTACCATCAATTCATTTCTGTGCATGAAGGTTTCATTTACAGATGTGATCTCTAATTCACCACGCGCTGAGGGTGTTGTGTTTTTAGCTACCTGAATGACATCGTTGGGGTAGAAGTACAAACCTACAACAGCAAAGTTAGACTTAGGTTCAGCGGGTTTTTCCTCAATGGAAACAACATTTCCTTCTTTGTCAAATTCTGCAACACCATAACGCTCAGGATCATTTACATAATAACCAAAAACAGTAGCTTTTCTTTTTTCTTCTACGTTTTTTCGTGCAGATTTTAAAATTTCAGTTAAGCCGTGTCCGTGAAAAATATTATCTCCCAAGACCAAGCAAACATCATCATTTCCTATAAACTCTTCTCCTAAAATAAATGCTTGAGCTAAGCCGTCAGGACTTGGTTGAACTTTATAAGAAAATGAAAGACCTAAATCAGTACCATCTCCTAAAAGTTTTTGAAAATTTGGTAAATCTTCAGGAGTAGAAATGATGAGGATTTCTTTTATACCTGCTAGCATTAATACAGATATAGGATAATAAATCATTGGTTTGTCATAGACAGGTAACATTTGTTTTGAAACCCCCTTCGTTATAGGATGCAATCTTGTTCCTGAGCCTCCTGCTAGTACGATTCCTTTCATAATTATGAATATTGTTTTGTGTAGTAATTCTGGTAAGATCCTGATGTTACGTTACTTAACCATTCCTCATTGTTCAGGTACCAGTCAATTGTAATGGACAGCCCTTGCTCAAATGTTACAGAGGGTTTCCAGCCTAATTCTTTATTTATTTTTGAAGCATCAATAGCATACCTTAAGTCATGGCCTGGTCGATCTTTCACATATGTAATTAACTTTTGTGAAGTGCCCACTGGCCTTTTTAGTTTAAGATCCATTTGATCGCACAATAACTTCATCAAATCAATGTTTTGCCACTCATTGAACCCACCAATGTTGTATGTTTCTGTAGTTTGACCTTTATGGAAAACTAAATCAATGGCAATGGCATGGTCTAATACATATAACCAATCTCTCGTGTATTTTCCATCACCGTAAACAGGCAAAGGTTTGTCTGTTAGTATGTTGTTGATGAAAAGGGGGATTAATTTTTCTGGAAATTGATTTTGACCGTAGTTATTTGAACAATTACTGATTACATATGGTAGGCCATAAGTTTCACCATATGCTCTTACAAAATGATCTGAGCTTGCTTTGCTTGCAGAGTAAGGTGAATTTGGGTCATACGGTGTAGTCTCTTCAAACAAACCTGTTTCCCCTAAAGACCCATAAACTTCATCGGTGCTTACATGGTAAAACAATTTATCACTCCAATTTCCTTTCCATGTTTCTTTAAACGCATTTAACAGGATCATTGTCCCTAGAATATTTGTTTTTGCAAAGGCCAGTGGGTCAGTTATTGATCTGTCTACGTGAGACTCTGCTGCTAAGTGAATTACACCATCAAAGCGATGCTCGGAAAAAAGAGCATTAATGAATTTCTCGTCGGTTATATCTCCTTTAATAAATGAATAATTTGAATTGTTTTCAATGTCCTTCAAATTTTCCATATTACCTGCATATGTCAGTGCATCAAGATTATAGATATGATAGGAAGGGTAGTTTTGAACAAACCTTCGTACTACATGCGAGCCAATAAATCCAGCTCCTCCAGTAATTAATAATTTCATGTGTTTAGTTTTAATCTATTTTACTAAAAACCAGTTGTTTAATAATTTTTCACGATTGTATTTCATCGTATTTTTCGTTTTCCAGTCAATAACATCAAATCCTGCATGCTCACATATGGCTTGTCCAGCAGCAGTGTCCCACTCCATTGTCGGTGCAAATCTTGGATAGCAATCTGCTGTTCCTTCAGCGACCATAACAATTTTCAGTGAACTTCCTTTTGATATTAGTTCAACTTCTCCGTGCTTTTTTCGCATTTCAGCAACGTAATCTTCTGTTTCAGGAGACATGTGTGATCGGCTTGCAACAACGGTGTAATTTTCTTTTTCTACCTGAAGAGGGAGTGAAGATGCAGATGATAGAATACTCGACACATCCAATTCTTCAGCATTTTTAATCTTAAACGAACCACCTTCTTTAGAAGAAAAATACAATTCATTTAATGCGGGAGCATAAACGACACCAAGTACTGTTTTTTGCTCTTCAATAAGGGCAATGTTTACTGTAAACTCACCATTTTTCTTTATAAATTCTTTGGTCCCATCAATAGGGTCAACAATCCAAAGCTGTTTCCAATCTTTTCGATTTTCATATGGAATACCTTTCCCTTCTTCAGAAAGAATAGGAATTCCTGTATCTACCAGGTAGGTTTGAATAATTTTATCAGCAGCTAAATCAGCTCTCGTTAGCGGAGAGTTGTCACCTTTAACTTCAACCCCAAAATCATCTGATTCGTAGATTTCCATAATTGCCTTCCCAGCCTTAAGGCTTGCTTCTATTGCAGTCGATAATAGTTCTTTTTTAAGCATTTAAGTAACCGTTTAAGTTCAAATAATTTAGTATTTGTTCAACAGACTGATCTAGTGAAAGAGCGCCTGCCTTAATATGTATTTCAGCTTGTTTAGGAGCTTCATAAGTGGAAGATATCCCTGTAAAATTTGGTATTTCTCCCTTGCGTGCTTTCTGGTAGAGTCCCTTAGGGTCTCTCGCTTCACAAATTTCCAAAGGTGTATCAATAAACACTTCTATAAATTCAACATCTTCAAGCAAAGCTCGTACTTGTTGGCGGTCTTTCTGAAAGGGAGAAATGAATGCGGTTAATACAATGACTCCTGCATCTACAAATAATTTGGAAACTTCTCCAATACGTCGAATGTTTTCGATGCGATCAGTGTCAGAAAAAGTAAGGCCTTTGTTCAGTCCTAAACGTACATTGTCACCATCTAATAAATACGTATGCTTACTTAATTCGTTGAGCTTTAATTCAACCGCATTGGCAATTGTTGACTTTCCTGAACCACTTAAACCTGTAAACCATAGTACACAAGATTTTTGATTTTTGATGGCAGCACGATGTTCTTTAGTAACATGGTGTTCGTGCCAAACGATATTCTTATTTGACATAATTTTTTTTTATGTATTTCACAATTACGTTGGCCGCCTCTTCAGCGCTCATCGTCTCAGTATCAATTGTTATCTCTGCGTGCTTAGGCTCTTCATAAACATCGTTTACTCCAGTAAAGTTTTTTAATTCTCCAGCAATTGCTTTTGCGTATACCCCTTTATAGTCTCTTGCTTTGCAGGTTTCTATCTCTGCTTTAACATGAACTACAATGTTTTGTTGTACCATTTCACGAATGGCTTTTCGTGATTCGGTATAGGGTGAAACAAAAGAAACAACTGTTGAAACTGAATTTTTCTGCAGTTTCTGAATCAAATAACCTATTCTGTGCATGTGGATATTACGATCAGCTCGAGTAAACCCAATACCAGGAACCAGGTTTCGAATGTTTGAAGCATCAATACGTTCAATAGGAATGTGTAATTTCTCCAATTCTGTATACACGAGGTCTGCAATTGTTGTTTTCCCAGAAAGCGGTAAGCCTGTAAACCAAAGATTAAAAGGCTCAATTTTTTTCCGACCCCAACGCACTTTAAACCACATGCGCTCATGCATCCAATAGAAGAAGAGTTTAAAACCCGTTTCTACAACGCCAGCTTTAATTGCAGTCTCGATTTCACCCGTAAACAGATAAACAATTACCATTGTTGTGACAAGCGCTATGGCACGCCAACTAATCGCTTTAACAATAGAACGTATGTTGGTATCCTTATACATGTTACACTATACTTTTTTACAATCCCACTCAGGGAAATTCGCGCGAATAAATTGATTTAATGCCTTTTCAGAATCAGTGTATTCTTTTGAAGTTATTTTCTTTAAGTCATCTTCTCTACGACTTACACCTAAAATCATTCCTGCTCCAACGGTATTGTTCGTAATTCGATCTACTACAATAAAAGACCCTGTAAAGCGATTTGCAGTATATGCATCTGCCGCAATGGGCTGATTTAATAACATTTTACACGATGCAATATCATTGACGCCTAATGCGTGCACTTGTTTTCTTTCAAAGGTGTTGACATCTACTTTATAATTGATGTGTTCAAACGAACCTGAAACAACAGATGTTCCTCTTTTTATGTCATAGTTTTGATTCAACTCCATGGAGTTTTCATCCATCCAAACGAGCATTACCTTTAATGAATTTGAAACTCTAGGAACACTTTTAGAGTGAACAATCATGTCTCCACGAGAGATGTCAACTTCATCTTCAGTTGTTAATGTTACAGCCATTGGTGCGTAGGCACTATTACACGTTTCATGGAAGTTTGACTCTGTAATATCACCAGCATTAATAATACTCTTTACTTTTGTTGTTTTTCCTGAAGGAAGTATAGTTATTTCATCTCCTACTGTAACATCACCAGCTACGATTGTACCGCAAAAGCCTCTAAAGTCAAGGTTGGGTCTGTTAACGTATTGAACTGGAAACCTAAAATCTTCTTCTTCTTTTTCTTTAGAAATATCCATAGAATCTAGGAGGTTGAGAAGTGTCTGTCCTTTATACCAAGGTGTTTTTTCACTTTGGTCAACAACATTATCTCCGTCAAGTGCAGAAACAGGTATGTAATAAGTATTCTTAATACCCAGTTCAGTGGCTAGCTCCGTATATGCTTTTGAGATTTCATCAAATACATCTTGACTAAAGTCTACAAGATCCATCTTATTAATTGCAACAACAACATGCTCAATACCTAAAAGACTTACAATAAAACTATGTCTTCTTGTTTGTGTTAAAATTCCTTTTCGAGCGTCAATAAGAATAATGGCAACATCAGCTGTTGAAGCTCCTGTAACCATATTTCGTGTGTACTGCTCATGACCAGGTGTATCTGCAATAATGAACTTTCGTTTTTCGGTTGCAAAAAAGCGATAAGCAACATCAATGGTTATTCCTTGTTCACGCTCACTTTGTAAGCCATCAACAAGTAATGCCATGTCAATTTTCTCTCCTGTTGTACCGTACTTTTTACTCTCACCTGCTACAGCTGCCAGTTGATCATCAAAAACCATTTTCGCATCGTAAAGCATCCGACCAATAAGTGTACTTTTACCGTCATCGACTGAACCACACGTTAAAAAACGAAGCATGTCTTTGTTCTCATGCTCCTTCAGGTATCCTTCGATATCTTTTGCTATTTTATTATTCTGATTTTCCATATTAAAAGTATCCTTCAATTTTCTTTTGTTCCATAGCTCCTTCTTGATCCTTATCAATAATTCTTCCTTCACGCTCTGAGCTTGTCGAAAGTAGCATCTCCTTAATTATTTCTGGTAAGGTTGTGGCTGTCGAGTTAATTGCCCCTGTTAGCGGGTAACAACCTAAGGTTCTGAAACGAACCATCTCTTTTTTCGCTGTTTTTCTTAGTTCTTCAGGCATTCGGTCGTCATCAACAAGTATTTTAGTCCCTTCGTATTCAACAACCTCTCTTTCTTTCGAAAAGTAAAGAGATGGAATAGGAATGTTTTCTAAATAAATGTATTGCCAGATGTCTAACTCTGTCCAATTTGAAATAGGGAAAACACGTACGCTTTCACCTTTTTGAATCGCTGTGTTGTAGATGTTCCATAATTCTGGACGTTGATTTTTAGGGTCCCATCTGTGATTTTTATCACGAAACGAAAAAATACGCTCTTTTGCACGAGATTTTTCTTCATCTCTTCTTGCACCTCCAATTACAGCATCATATCCACCTGCATTTAATGCCTGCTTTAGCCCTTGCGTTTTCATGATATCTGTATGTACCTTTGACCCATGCTTAAAAGGCGACATGTTCATCTCTATCCCTTTCGGATTAGAGTGTACCAATAAGTCAAATCCTAAGTCAATGGCCCGTTGATCTCTAAACGTTATCATTTCTTTAAATTTCCATGTAGTGTCTACATGTAACATTGGAAATGGTGGTTTAGAAGGTGCAAATGCCTTTAATGCTAAATGAAGCATTACAGAAGAATCTTTCCCTACAGAATACATCATAACAGGGTTGCTAAATTCTGCAGCAACTTCTCGTAGAATATGAATTGATTCTGCTTCGAGTTGCTTTAAATGTGTTAATCGTTCTTTTGTAATCATTTTTTACGTTTAATTAGTTCTTTAAAGATGCCTTTAGGCTGTCAATTACACCAATGTATATTGAGTCAATGTTATTTAACTCTGCTAAATATAAAGAAGCCCAATCGATAATGTTTATTAGATATAAGGAGCGAGTTAGCCTAGTTTCTCCAAGAGAAGATAGTGACTTGATATGGCTGGTTCTAGATTTGATTTTCTCAATTGAAAAAGCCAAGCGTTTATTGTTTTGAGAATGCCAATCATTGGTGTCTAAGAATAGTACTGCACATTGTGCTGTGCCACCATGCCATCCCACTAACTCATTGTGATTCATTTCAGGAATCGTATGGTTGTTGCATAGTATTTTACTATTCTCATTGAATTGTTGTCGTGCACGAATGGCTACCCCCTCATCTTTGGACTCGCTGTAGATGATTAAGTCTTTACCATTGATGAAATTGGCTAATTCCTTAGCTTCTTCATGAATTCTAGCACTGTTTGACACAATTAATTCTTGAGCTAAAGAGAACTCGTTTAATTTTTCTTTTTGAATTAAATTAAGCGAGATGAAAATATGTGTCAGTTGAACAATTGAGAAAGCCAAGGTTGTGCGAGGAGGGCACCCTCCTGGAACAAGAATGAATTCGTAATTCCGTTGTTCACAGAAAGATTGTAGCTTACCTCCAGAACAAACGGCTATAATTGTAGCACCTCGCTCATGTGCCTCTAAGGTTGCAGATAACGTTTCTTCGGTATTTCCAGAGTTGGAAGAAGCGATGATTAAGGTTTTGTCGTCTACATAATTTGGCAGGTTGTAGTCTTGACAAAAATTAACCGGAATTTTTATTTCATCAGAAATCCATGAACTGACTAGTTTTCCACCGATGCCAGATCCGCCCATTCCGCAAATAACTACATTGTTAAATGTAGAATAGTCCTTTTTTAAAGGGTTTTGCGTTGTGATTTCAATTGCTTCTTTTAAGTTTAAAGGAAACGCATCAATGAGTTTCCTCATGTAGGCATTATTCCGTTCAATTTCCGTCATAAATTGGTTTTATTGCTTGTGCTCAAGGTTCAGTATTTACCAGTTTTATGCTTAGGATACCAACCACTTTGCATCATTTTATTTATTTAATCGGGAAAATTACTGCTTTTTTATGAGAAAAAAGTAGAAATAGATAGGGAATGAGTATAAAGGGGGGGTATAGTTATAATTAGCTGTGATTTGATGGATTATTTCACTAGATTTGAACTATAATATCCAATATTTTATATATGCGTATAAAAGTTTTTTCAATATTCTTACTGAGTAGTTTAATGTTTGCGGCAACAGCTCAAACAGAAGATACAATAATTCAGAACAAAAACACATTAGATGTTCTAAATGTTGATGATTATAATCGATGGTCTGTAGGGTTTAGCTTTGGAGGGCACGATGGCATGGTTCCGGTCAAAACAAATTCAAACATTGCTTTTCAATTAGCGCATTTTGGAGGAGAGGGTAGGTATATGTTTAATAATCGGTTTGGTGTTAAATTAGACTTTGGGTATGATTTGATGAACTTTGATGATGTTGGTCGGTCTAATTATTGGCGAACATCGGTTCAGGGTGTTATAAACCTTCGAGATGTGTTGCGTTTCGACACTTGGACGGATCGTTTTGGCTTATTGGTTCACGGAGGAGCAGGAGTTTCACACTTATGGTTAGCAAAGTCATTGCAATCAGAAGATATAAATACTACCTTTTTAGATGGTCTTGATGATATGATTAATTATACGTTTGGGATAACACCTCAAGTTAAAATAACGGAGCGTTTTTCTGTAAAGAGTGACTTGACCTTTACATGTCACACACGACAATCAACATATTGGGATCGGTTAAGTACTGAGGGGCATGAACTTGATCATGGCCAAATTAATGGTTATTTCTTTAATTTTTCAATAGGAGCCTCGTTCTACTTTGGTAAAAATAAAAGGCACGCAGATTGGACACCAACTGAATATGGTGTGTTACCCGATAATTCGGCAATGACTGACCGTATAACTCAATTAGAATTAGAATTAAAAGACAAGCTTCAAGATGATGACGGCGATGGTGTTGTAAATGGTCGAGATGAAGAGCCAAATAGTGTGCCTGGATCTGTTGTAAATTCAAAGGGAATTGCTCTTCTTGATTCAGATGGGGATGGTGTAAAGGACTTCAGAGACGAAGAACCAAATACGATTCCAGGATCCGTTGTAAATTCTAAAGGGGTTGCATTGGTTGATACGGATAAAGATGGTATCGAAGATCGATTTGACGCTTGCCCGGAAGTGGCAGGATTGTTTTCAGAGAATGGCTGTCCAGAAGTTGTGGAGGAGGTGAATGAAGATGTTCAGGAAATTATGAACTACGCACTTAAAGGGGTTAAATTCGAAACTGCTAGATCTGTATTGTTGACTAGATCCTATGTGTTTTTAGATAATATTATTACTGTTTTGAATGATCACCCGTCGTATTACCTTCAAATAGATGGACATACCGATAATATTGGTAGCGATGTATCCAATTTGGCACTTTCAAAAGCGAGGGCGAGAGCCTGTGTTGATTACTTTGTATCGAAAGGGATTGCTCGATATAGATTGCATTCTGAGGGGTATGGTGCATCTACGCCATCCTTCTCAAATGAAACTGCTGCTGGTAGATCAGAAAACCGCAGGGTAGAGTTTAAGGTTGTTTTTGAGTAAAGGTGTAGGTTGTTTGTGTAGATGTTCAGTTTTTACTCGTGGTGATAAGGTTCACCCTTTAATATAGTGAATCCGCGATAGAGTTGTTCTAAGAAAAATAAGCGTACCATTTGATGTGAAAACGTCATTTTTGACAGGCTTATTTTCCCACTTGCTTTGGCATATACTTCATCAGAAAATCCGTAAGCACCACCAATGATAAAAGCAAGGCCTTTCCCTCCTGAATTGAATTTTTTTTGTAGGTATTTACTGAATTCAACAGAGCTGTAGTGCTTTCCATGCTCATCAAGAAGAACCATGGTTTCTCCAGGTTTAATTTGATTCAAGATAAGCCGCCCTTCTTGCTGCTTAATTTGAGATTGACTTAGCTTTTTAGCATTTTTTAATTCAGGAATTTCAATTTTCTCAAAAGAAGAATAATGCCCGAGTCGTTTTACATACGTTTGTTCACCGTCTTTTAAAAATGGCTTCATCGTTTTACCGACACAGATCATCTTGATTTTCATTTAGCGAAGGTAGTATAAATAGCTTACAACTATTCTGTGAATAGGGGGTTGTTTTTTGGTGCTATCTTTGTATATTCGCTAAACGTTAACAGAGTAGGTTGTGAATTTATTATTTATATTCTTAACATCAGCTTTAATGTCTTTGAGCATCGTGCCTTACGATGAGATTGAAAAAGCATTTGAGGCGAATGATTCCCATGCAATTTCCTTGATGGGGAAGGATAAAGTTCTGTTTAATATTTTAGGCAAAGAAGGTGTGTATAGCCAACCCCAGGCTAGTCTTGTACTGAATGATTTTTTCAAACGAAAACCAGGGGCAAGTTTTAAGTTTTTCTTTAAAGGAAAAGCATCTTCTAAAGGTTCTTTTGCTATTGGCAAATATAAGAGTCGTGGGAGTGAATTTAGAGTAACGATTCACTTCAAAAAAATTACTTCTAGTTTTAAAATAGAGAGTCTTACAATTGAAGCTTTGTAAGATTATAAATCTCATTGTGTACCAAATTATTTAACTAAAATGATTGACGAAATTATTCAAAATGCACTTCGTGAAGATATCGGAGATGGGGATCATTCAACGCTGTCTTGCGTGCCTGACTCTGCTATAGGTGTTGCTAAGTTGTTAGTGAAAGGAGAGGGAGTGATGGCAGGAGTGGCGTTGGCGAAGCGAATTTTCGAGCTGTTTGATTCAAGTTTAGAGGTCACGATATTTATAAATGATGGTGATTACATTAAGTATGGTGATGTCGCATTTGAAGTGAGAGGTAGCTCAAGGTCGATTTTGACTACAGAGCGCTTGGTTTTAAATTTCATGCAGCGAATGAGTGGTATTGCTACGCAGACGCACAAAATAGTAAAGCTTATTGACGGCACAGGAGTTAAGTTGTTGGATACGCGTAAAACGACACCTGGAGTTCGTTACTTAGAAAAATGGGCTGTTAGAATTGGTGGAGGGTATAATCATCGATTTGCCTTGTACGATATGATTATGTTGAAGGACAATCATGTTGATTATGCAGGAGGAGTAAAGTCGGCAATTGAGCAAGCTAATGTGTACTTGGCAGAAACGGGTCGCGATTTGAAAATTGAAATAGAAGTGCGTAACGAACGAGAGTTAGCGGAAGCTATTGAAGTTGGAAAGGTTGACAGGATCATGTTGGATAATTTCACTCCAGAAAGAATAGTTGAAGCATTAAAAACGATTCCAGATCAATTTGAGGTTGAGGCGTCGGGTGGTATTACAATTGAAACCATTCGTTCGTTTGCTGAAACAGGAGTTGATTTTATTTCTGTTGGAGCATTAACGCATAGCTTTGAGAGTCTAGACATGTCGCTTAAGGCAACATTTGACTCGTAGTTTTTTCGCGCTTGACAATTGCTTCCGTGTTTGTTGTTATTATAATGTTTTCGTGTTCAAATGTATTTAGCTGAACGGAAATAGTGTGGTCGCTATTGATTATTTTTCCGTTCCACAGGTTGTCTGATGCTCGATTGAGCAATAGCTCTGATTTAAATAGAATTTTTTTCCTTCCTGCTAGCTTGTAAAGCGTTTCTTTTGCAGACCATACTTTGCATAGTTCAACAATGTTTTCTGTGTCAAAATGCATTTTTTCTTTTTCAGATAGAAATTTATGCATAATCGTTTTAATGTTCGGTCGAATAGATTCCAGGTCTAAGCCTATTTTATAGTGTTTATTTATAGCAAGACCAGCCTTGTTTTTCGTGTGACTGATTGAAATAAACACCTTGCTATCCATATATGGGGCGCCACAATCGTCATAGTGAATGTCTTTCATTCCAATGGCTTTGCTTCGCAAGATGCGTGTAGCTACAAACTCCCGTTTTCTTTGGATGTTTTTGAATGAATTTAAGCGTTTTTTTTCGGGAAGAGTTAGGTGATCCGTGTATTTTGAAGGGTCAAAGTCGGAGTATGAGCAAAGGTGAATTTGCGTTTGCTGTATGGTTATTTCCTCAAACTTGAACTCATTCATAACGACAATAATACGAAAGAACTTTTTTATTGTTATTTATTTCAGGTGTGTAAATGGACTTTTAATGTGTTTGTTGTATGGATTCATTCGAATTCGTGTTACTACTCTATCTTGTTAAAGAAAGTTAATCGAGTTAGAATTAAATTTTATTAACATCTTACTTTTCAAAGTGATTTTTCATATATTTACAAGCTTTATAAGAGCAACTAGGTTTAAATAAACAAATTGTACGTATGTTACTAAAACTGAACTTATTATTTGTAAGCGTCTTGCTTACATTAACTTATGGCTTTTCTCAGGCGGGTCTGGGTACTGTAAAAGGTACTGTAAATGATGCCGATACGAAACAGCCTATTCCTTTTACAAAGGTTATTTTATTGAAAGAAGGCCAAATAAAAGGAGGAGCGAACACTGATTTTGATGGAAATTTCCAGATTAATTCAATTCCTGCCGGATCTTACGATCTTGAGGTGAGAAATGAAGTTGAGGGATATAAGCCACAAGCTTTAACAGGTGTTGTTGTTAGTTCTGATAAAATAACATTCTTATACGACCTTGAAATTGGAAAGGCAAAAGATGTACAGGATATTGCAGAGGTTAAAGTTGTTGCCTATAAGGTTCCTTTAATTGATCGAAATGGTGGTGCTTCAGGTGCAACTGTTACGCGAGAGGATATTGCAAGACTCCCAGTTCGTTCTGCTTCAGATGTTGCAGGAACTGTTGGTGGTGTAAATAAATCTGAAGGTGACGGTGGTATTAGTGTAAGGGGTTCTCGTTCTGATGGAACGTACTTCTATATTGATGGTATTAAGGTACGCGGTTCTTCAAGTTTGCCGAAATCAGCCATTGAAGAGGTTACCGTTATTACAGGTGGTTTACCAGCAAATTATGGTGATGCTACCGGTGGTATTATCTCGATTACAACGAGAGGTCCTTCTTCGAAATACTTTGGGAGTTTAGAGGGAGTAACATCAGGGTTTTACTTTAATGGTAAAGATATAGATGGATACGATGGTAACGTTTACGGTTTAGATAAGTTTGGATACAACCTTGTAGAGGGAATGTTTTCTGGTCCATTATGGATGCAGAAGGATTCATTAGGGAATAAAACAAAACCAAGATTAGGTTTCTTGGTATCTGCTAATTATACAGATAGAGTAGACAGTCGTCCTTTATCGGGAGGAAGCTACAGAATAAAGAAAGACGTTAGAGATCAAATTTTAGAGGCACCTTTAACACCAACAGGAACAGGTAGTGGTGCATATTATAGTACAAATTATTTAAGGGAGTCTGATTTTGAAAAAACGCCTTTCAGAATGAATGCAAGAAATCGTTCATTGTCTGCACAAGGTAAAATTGATGTAAATACAGGTCCTTCTGTGAATTTAACATTTGGAGGTTCTTTGAGTTATGGAGCTGGGTCAATTTATTCAAGATCAGGATCGGTATTTAACTTTTCGAATTTTGGATCATACAAGAACTTTGACTGGAGGGTTTATGGACGTTTAACGCAACGCTTCACAAATAATACTGAAGGAAGTTCTTCAAAAATAAAAAGTGCGTTTTACTCGTTGATGTTTGATTATTCAAAATCGACAAGAGATAATTTTGATAATAAGCATGGGTATAACGTATTTAATTACGGACATGTTGGAACATTTGATATTGAGCGAAGAGTTACTTATCCAGGTTTATCCGCTGTAACCAACGGCCCTGAGCAAACGACAGTCCCTGCTGATATTAATGTTCAGTTTACACCTTCTGAAACAAACCCAATGTTGGCTTCTCAAACAGAGCAGTATTTTAATCTATATGATTATGCTTCTAGCTGGCAACAAGAACAGAATTACAGAAATTTATTTCAAGTTCAACAAGGAAATGGTTTGCGAAATGGAGATGCTCCACAAAGTGTTTATGGGATTTGGAGTAATATAGGATCTCCTTATAACTACTTTGGTAAAACTGAAAATGATCAAATCCGTGCAACTGGTGCCGGTGCTGTTAATATTGGTGACCATTCAATTTCATTAGGATTTGAGTATGAACAACGTTATGATAGAGGTTGGACTTCTGGAACAACGACATCAGGTGGAGGAAATGGACCTATGAGTCTGTGGACGTTAGCACGCCAATTGACAAACTCACACATTTCTGAGATTGATAAAAACTCACCAACAACGTTTGATTCGTTGGGTGTTGTGTATACTTCGTATGCTCCATTAAACACAGGGTATGCTGCCGGTGAAGGAAACGGTTCATATGGTGGTCAGGTTAATAACGACAATCAATCATTTTTTGATTATAGCTTGAGGGAGTATTTATACGGTGAAGGTTTAATTGGTCAAGGAGGTTCAGGAAGTGAGTACCTTAATATTGATCAATACGATCCGAATATATTCTCATTAGACATGTTTTCACCAGACGAGCTAGCAAACAGTGGTAACTCATTGGTTTCTTACTGGGGGTTTGACCATACTGGTAAAAAAGTTTCAGGACAAACAGATATCACAGACTATTTTGTTGACGCAGATGAAAATGGGAACTACAAACGTTTTGTAGGTGCATACCAACCAACGTATATTGCAGGATACCTTATGGATAAGTTTGCTTTCCGCGACATCGTATTTAATGTTGGTGTTCGTGTTGATGTTTTTGATGCAAATCAACCTGTATTGAAAGATCCATATTTAATTTATGAAGCGAAAACGGCAGGTGAAGCAAGACAAGAATTTACAACGGGTGCTTCAGACTGGGCGGTTGTCCCAGAATCAATAGGTGATGACTATACAGTATATGTAAATGATGAGTTTGATCCAAGTTCAATTCTAGGATATAGAAGTGGAGATACATGGTTCAATGCTGAAGGGATTGAAATTGAAGATCCAACAATCATTGAAAGTTCTACAGGTATTTTACCTTACTTAAGAACTCCAGGACAAAATAGTCCTACTAAAGATGCATTTAAAGATTATAAGGCGCAGGTGAATATTATGCCTCGTGTATCATTCTCTTTCCCAATTTCTGATGAGGCTTCTTTTTTCGCACATTACGATGTGTTAACGAAGCGACCTACTTCAGGAACGCGCTTTGATCCTTTTCAATATCAATACATCAATGAAAGAAGTGCGATTGTTAACAATTCAAACTTGAGACCAGAGAAAACAATTGATTATGAATTAGGTTTCCAACAAGTTTTAACAAAAACATCTTCACTGAAAATTTCAGCATTCTATAGAGAACAACGTGATAATGTACAGTTGATTAATGTTACAGGAGCTTACCCTAAGCAGTACAGAACTTATGGTAACCGTGATTTTGGAACAGTAAAAGGGCTTACAGTATCGTATGATATGCGTAGAACTGGAAACATCCGATTAACGGCTAACTATACATTACAGTTCGCAGATGGTACAGGTTCAAATGCAACTTCAGCTTCTGGTATTATTAATGCTGGTTTGCCAAACCTTAGAACAATACAGCCATACGATTTTGATCAGAGACATGCATTTGCTGTTACATTTGATTACCGTTATGGAGAAGGAAGAGATTACAATGGACCTGTTATTAATGGACTCAATCTTCTTGAAAACACAGGGTTAAACCTTGTGTCTAACATCTATTCAGGATCGCCTTACTCAGACCAGACAGCTATTACAAGTGAAGGTTTGTTTAGCCCGACGGGTTCTTCAGGTCTTGATGGAACATTGAATGGGTCTAGATTACCTTGGTCTTACAGGTTAGACTTACAATTAGACCGTACGTTTAACATTGAAATGGGTAAAGACGACAAGAAAAAAGCAATGTTCTTGAATGTATATGTTCGTGTTACAAACTTATTCAACCAGTTTAATGTGTTGAATGTGTATAGAGCAACTGGAAACTGGGATGATGATGGTTATTTAGCTGCTGCTGCTAGCCAAACTTCAATTCAGAATCAGGCAGATGAACAAGCATTTAGAGATTATTATACAATGAAAATTCAAAATCCTTTCAATATCAGTTCTCCAAGAACGATTCGTTTAGGTGTTAAATTCGATTTTTAAGTCATAGTTTAGTTAAGCATTATGAAAAAGCAAATAATAGCAATAGTACTTGGAACAACATCATTGTTGTTTTCTAACAGTGCTTCAGCGTACCATACGGTTAATGATAACCCAGGGGCTACAAATTCACAAACTCAATCGTCTACTAAGGGAGCAAATTGTGCACCTGCGACTGCAAGAATCACCTTGTCCTTCAATGATGTTAACGCATTAATTGAGCAGGGAGGTAGTATGTGGACGAATCGTGCAACTACAACTGCAGCTTACGAGGTTCCTGCAGGTTCTGGGCTTAGGGTAATTTATGCAGGAGCTCTTTGGATGGGTGGTACAGATGTAAATGGACAGCTTAAGTTAGCTGCCTTGACATTCCGTTCTGCGAATGATTTTTGGCCTGGTCCTTTAACGGTGACGATTGGTTCAGGTAATTTTGACCCATCATCTCCTCAGGTAGCGGGTGTTGTTAGAGATTTTGGAGAAGCAAACATTGATGCAGATCAGTGTGCAGCATACGATAAATTCTTTACGATAACAAAAGCGGAAGTGATTGCTTTTAATGCGTGGTTCGAATGTGAGAACGGTGTTCAAGATCCTTCAGACTGTGTTGATGTTGAGGCTCCTTCAAACGAGACAATGAATCGTTTAACTTCTTGGCCAGCACACGGAGATATTTCTCGAGGTCAAGATTATTACTTAGCACCTTTTTATGACAATCCTTTAAATGGATTAGATGGAACATACAATGTAGAAGATGGAGATCACCCATGGTATGATGATATTTTGAATAGAGATGACATCGAATGTGGTGTTGACCGAAGAATTTCTTTGTTTGGAGATGAGACGCATTGGTGGGTATTTAACGATAAAGGAAATATTCACGGTGAATCTAATGGAGATCCAATTGGTATGGAGATTCGTGCACAGGCGTTTGCTTTTGCTACCAATGATGAGGTGAACAGAATGACATTCTATAATTATGAAATGATTAATAGAGGTACGCAAACACTTCAAGATACTTATTTCTCTCAATACATTGATGCTGATGTCGGTTATGCTGCTGATGACTATACAGGATGTGATGTATCACGTGGTTTAGGTTATATCTACAATGGAGATAACTTTGATGAAAATGATGGTGGTAACTTAGGCTATGGAGATAACCCTCCAGCTATTGGTTGTGATTTCTTTGAAGGTCCTTATCAAGATGCAGATGGATTGGATAATGTTGGACCTTATTTTGATACAATTAATAACGTAGAAGTTGTTCCTACTGTAGCTGAAGCTATTGCGGGTGATGGAATTGTTTATAGTGGTATTGGTGTTGGTTATTCAGATCAAATTATTGACAATGAGCGTTACGGAATGAGAAGATTTACTTACTACACAAATGGTGGTGGGTATCCTCATAATGATCCAGGATCTGCTGCTGAGTTTTATAACTACATGAGTGGTTCTTGGCAAGATGGTTCTGAAATGTATTACGGTGGTCAAGGTTTCACAGGAACACAATTAACAGACTATATGTTTCCTGCAGATTCAGATCCATTAGGTTGGGCAACTGGAGGAGCTATTTTAAATGATAACTGGAGTGAGGTTACAGAAACAAACCCAGTAGGAGATAGACGTTTTGTTCAATCTGCAGGGCCATTCGTACTTGAGCCAGGTGCTGTTAATAACATTACAGTTGGTATTGTTTACGGTAGAGGTTCTGACGGTAGTGCTTTTGCTTCAGTTGACGCAATGAAACAAGCCGATACGAAAGCACAAGCTTTGTTTGATGCTTGTTTTAGAATCCTTGAGCCTCCTTATGCTCCTAAGTTAGATATCCAAGAGTTAGAAAACCAATTGGTATTAACCTTGAGTAATCCTCCTACATCGAATAATGTAGACGAAACATATTATGAAGAGGATAAAATTAATATTGTTGACCCGAATGTAGATCGTTTCTATACGTTTGAAGGATACCAAATTTTCCAAATGGAAGATGCAGATGCATCTATTACAGATATCTTTGATGAAACGAGTTCTAAATCTCGTTTGGTAGCACAATGTGATATTCAAAATGGAATAGTTGACTTGGTAAACTATGAATTTGATGAAGAGTTAGGTTTCTCTATTCCAGTGGAAAAAGTAGATGCTGAAGATAAAGGAATTCAACATTCTTATTTATTAACTCAAGATGAGTTTGCACAAGGTGATAAAGCATTGGTGAACCATAAAACGTATTACTACATCGCTATTGCTTACGCGCATAACGAATTTAAAAAGTTTGACCCAATGGATCCAAATGGATTAGATGGTCAGAAAATGCCTTATATCGCTTCTCGTTTAGGTTTTGATGGTGGAGCAATTAAATCGGTATCTGCAATCCCACACAATCCCTCTCCAGAATCAGATGGAACAATCCAATCCGTAGCTTACGGGTCAGGACCTCAAATCAAGCGATTGGACGGTCATGGGAATGGTGGTCAAGTATTAGAATTAAATGCAGCAACAACGGCATCAATTATATCAGAAGGATATGTAGAGACGCCTGTTTATTCAAATGGAAACGGTCCAATTAACGTAAAAGTTGTAGATCCATTGAATGTTGTAGATGGTTATTTTGAGTGTTTATTTACAGATTACAACACAACCCCAACAAACTCAGCAGATACAGCAGACTGGGTGATTAACCGTTACGATAAAGAAGGCGGATCACTTTTGGAGTCTGTATCTTCAAGCCGATCAATAGCGATTAACAACGAACAAATTATTCCTGAGTGGGGAGTTTCTGTTCAGATAAATCAAAACAACTACTACTTACCAGAAGGAGCTTCAGGAGATGCCAAAGAGCGCACAACAGATTTCTTGAGTGGAACAATCACGTATGGCGATAGTTCAAAACGTTGGTTATCTGCAGTTCCAGATGGCGATGGGTTCAATGCCTTCAACTGGATTCGTTCAGGAGATTATGACCCTACCAATGGAACAGCAACGGTAGATGATGATGACTGTACCGATGCAACTGACCCTGAATACCTTGCGTATACAGATCCATGTAACTATCCAGATGTCTTAAATCAAGATACGGATAAAAACTGGGCGAGTATTTTAGAGGGAGGTATTGCCCCACACAAATTAGTAGGATACGAGTCAAGCTACATGCCAATTGCATATGACAACTATGCTGGAGTAGGAGTGGCACGTAAGCTATCTTCATTAAGCTGGTTGCCAAGTGTTGACATTGTCTTTACATCAGATAAGAGTAAATGGACACGTTGTCCAGTAATCGAACTCGGAAGAGAATCCTCATTGAATGTAGGAGGAGCAGCTCCAGGAGAATTACGTGCAAGTCCAAGTGTGGATAAAAACGGAAATTCAGATGGAACAGGAACTGGTATGGGTTGGTTCCCAGGTTATGCTATTGATGTTGAGTCAGGAGCTCGATTGTATATGGCATTTGGAGAGAACTCGTTCTTAGTCTCTAACAACGGAGCAGATATGCTTTGGAATCCAACAGAAGACATTATGGATAACAACGGAACACCAATTTTAGGAGGTATGCATGCCTTTTATGTGTTTAGTTTTCAGAATAAGGCAAAGAATAACTTCTTACAAGCTCAAAACTATCCAGCTTATATTCCAAGTCAAGCAGAAAACAATGCAACCAACGAACTGTATAATGACTTCCAAAACATTGCAGCAAATCAAACTTCAGCAAAGAAGAAGGTTTACAGTAGTATTTCTTGGGTAGCGAACCCTGTTTTAGCGGCATCACAAGAGTTGTTGTCAACAGATGCCACAATTCGACTACGTGTAAACAAGGAGTATAAAAACTTCTCTAATCCAACCAACAATACGGGCGGGCCTAATGGAGGTAAGCCAATGTATTCTTGGAGTACAAGTGATATAGCAACTGAACTGGGAAGTGCAGATGAATTAACAAGTGCTTTGGATCTAATTAATGTGGTTCCAAATCCATACTATGCATATTCTCAGTATGAGCGAAACAGGTTGGATACACGTGTAAAAATTACAAACCTACCAGAGCGTTGTACGGTTAATATTTACAACACACAGGGGAAATTGGTTAAGTCCTTCAAGAAAGACAGTCCTTCAACATTTATTGATTGGCTGTTGGTTAATAACAAGAACATACCTGTTACTTCAGGTGTTTATCTCATTCACGTAAGTGCAGAAGGTGTCGGAGAGGTTATTGTGAAGTCATTTGTCTCGATGCGACAAACGGATTTACAGAATATTTGATGGTAACGATATTCGGAAGGTAGTTCCGCTATTTTGTTGTGATTCAAGTACAAATACATTTCCCTTGTGGTACTCTTTTACAATACGTTTTACGAGTGAAAGTCCTAAACCCCAACCTCTTTTTTTTGTGGAAAAACCAGGCTCAAAAATCGTTTTCATTTGACCAGATGAAATCCCTTTTCCATTGTCTTTAATGTTGATGTGAACCCACTCTGGAGTGCCTTGAACGTTTACGTTTAGCTGGCCTTCGCCCTCCATAGCATCTACGGCATTTTTAACAATATTTTCTACAACCCATTCAATTAATGAGGCATTGTGTAGGGCCGATAGCTCATCGTTTGTGGTGATTGTAACATCAACCTTATCAGAAATACGGGGGCGTAAGTAATTCATAACATTACGTACCGTTGCAGAGATATCGGTGTCTTCTAGTTTTGTTCCTGAACCAATTTTTGAAAACCGGTCCGTTACTTTTTCTAACCGATCAACATCTTTTTGCATTTCCACAGTGACCATACTATCAACCCCTTTAGACTCGAGCAATTGAACCCAGGCCATTAGCGAAGATAAAGGAGTTCCCAATTGATGGGCAGTTTCTTTGGCCATGCCTGCCCACACTTTATTTTGCTCTGCTTTTCTAAATGTACTAAAGATGAGGTAGCCGATAATAACAAAGAGTCCAATCACCAAAAATTGGATGTATGGAAAATAATGAAGTTGTTTTAACTCGGGGCTATCATCAAAGTATAAGGTGTTTGAATTTCCATTTTTAAAGTCAATGATTATGGGTTTGTTTTGTACTTCTAACTGTGCAATATACTCGTCTACATTAAACTTTGTTATGGTGTACTCATCAATATTAGTCCCAATAATTTCAGTTGTTTTATTGTCGATTAAAATTACGGGAACCAGCCCTTCATTATTGATTAAATCGACGTTAAAAGCATGAATCAAAGAGTCGCGTTCTGCTTCTAACCTTGTAATTCCTTTAGAATCACTGTAGCAGTAAGTCATAAAAAGCCCTTCGTATACTTCAACGGTAAAAGAGGGGTTCTTTTCTTGCCAAGTTTCTGCTAAAAATAAGAGTGAGTCTTCAAAAACGGAGACAAGTTCTTTTGCGCTAATTTTTGTGTGTTGAGTGCGCAATGTAGTGGTGTCAAAATCTAGGTTTATATATCCTGAAACCTGCTTTTTATTGTCTAATAAAATAACGGGAATGTCTTTATTTCCATTAATTATTTTTAGTGGAAAATCGTAGTTTGGAATTTGATTGAGTGGAGTTGCTTGAGAAACTTCTTTTGTGGCATCAATCCAAAGAGCCATTTTTTCCCGTTCCTGATCTCGCAATTGGGTAAATGTCCTGTTTGTTAGTCGAACGAGTTCAATTTTTTTCTTAACCGCATCGCCCCATTGCCTAGCTCGTTCTCGTTCTCGTTCACCAACCTTAGCTACAATTGTATTGGATACAAACAAAGACACCCCTACAAGTAGAAGTGCGAAAATCAATAAGGCAATTTTCCACTGTTGTTTTTTTGAGTACAGGTTCATAAGATCGTCTAATTTAACGAGAATAAACTATAAAGATTGCATGTATGGCTTTCTTAAACCAGATTTAAGGCTTTTTCAACCTGGGTACAAACCTTATTATGATCATATGCCTTGGCCATGTTTATTAATGTTGTTGCATCAAAATGAACCTTTTCCGAACTGATTCGGTTTAACTGATTCGCGAGACTTTGGGCGTTTAAAGTTTCAAAGAGTAACCCCCCAGTTGAGTTCTGAAGAATTTCAGGTGTTCCTCCAGCATTACTTCCTATTACAGGTGTTCCACATGCTAATGATTCAATGGTAACCATTCCAAATGTTTCTGCTTTTGTAGCCATAACTAAGTAGTCAACAGCCTTGTAAAAGGTTGCGGTATCTTTCCTGAACGGGCGAATAAATACGCGTTTTTCCAGGTTATTATCTTTGATTTCAGCTGTCATTTCCGCCGTGTAACCATCGACTTGGTTTAGTGTAGGCTCTCCTAAAAGAACAATTGAAAAATTGTCATTTTTCGCAAGTTTAAGGGCGTTAATGAGCAAAAGTTGCCCTTTTTGCCTATCAAATCGACCAATTAAGCCAAAAATGAGTATTTCAGGAGGAAGGTCTAATTCGTTTCTAGCGGTTAATTTTGAAGGTAAATTCTCAAATTGAGAGGTGTTTAATCCTGATGGAATAACAACGGTTTTGTTTGAAAATCGTGTCATGGTTTTTACCTGGTCTTCCAGCCAGTTTAATGGACATGACCACAAATCAATTTTTTTGAATCGGAGGGTGTGTAGAAAGTTTGTTTTTTTGACCCCCAATTGCATTTCCATAAAATAGGATGTGTGCAATTTTGATTTTAAAATGTGCTTAACACTGGCAAGTATGCTCATGTCATACGTTGATCGAATAATTAAATGACTAATTGATTCGTGTGTAATTAATTTGGCAAGAACGCGTGCCTTTTTAAATCCAAAGTACTTTTTGTGTTTCTCTATTAGGTGTGTTTTGAGCCCAAAATCGGTAGCGTTTATATGAATTGGGCTTCCAGCGACACAAATAAAAACAACATTGTGCCCTCGCTCTTGCATCCATTGTGCATTTCTGAGGTGGTTCATTTCTAGACCTCCCCAGCTTTCTGATGAACATAGATATCCAAGCTTCGCCTTCATATCTTGTAAAATTAAAAGTAACTTCGTATTGAACAACTAAATCAATACATAATGACCAAAAATCCCATTGTAATATTTTTAGCTACCGTACTTCTGTTGTGCCTTTTGTTTTTCGTATTTCCAATTAATTTGTTTGACGGTAAAATCGTTTATCAGGAAGGTTTACAGGAGGTTGTTGTAGATAGTCCTTTAAGCCTATCTTATTTTATTGGCTTAGGGTATGATGAGCTTGACATGAAAGGGGTAAAGACCTTTTATTTGACTACAAAGGGCATTTTTACGGCCGTAATTTTCACCTTGGGGTTTCCTGCATTGTTGGCCTTTCGCATTCATTTAAAAAACACCAGACCTACAAAATAGAGGATGTACTCGATTTCTTTTAGTGGAGAAAACGTAAAAAATGAGCAGGGACAGGTTCTTGTAAAATGTAACTCATGTTACATTCACACATAGTTTTTCCGGTAACTTTGCTGTCAATTAAACACTAAAAACAAAATGTTCGGGAACGTATTTAAAAAAACAGATTACAAGCAGTTAATTACAGATGGTGCTGTCATTATTGATGTTAGAAGTAAAGGAGAGTATATGGGGGGAGCTGTACCCGGCTCAGAAAACATACCACTACCTACTTTATCCTTGAAGATCAAAGAAATAAAGAGCCTACAAATCCCTATTATTTGTGTCTGTGCTTCAGGAATGCGTTCGGGTACTGCTAAAGCACAATTGAAAGCCGCAGGGGTTGATGCTCACAATGGTGGTCCTTGGACAAAAATGTTACCTTACGTAGACTAAATAGAAATTGATGGAAGAGTTATTGCGTATTATTGTTCGCTCTTATAAAGGTTATTCGTCCCACATTTGGGAAACAATAACCCATCCATTTGAAACGTATAACTATTTTACCTTATTGATTCTTGTTTCTTTAGCTGTTTGGAGTTTAGAGATCATTTTTCCTTGGCGTAAGCGTCAATCAGTAATCCGAAAGGGGTTTTGGATTGATGCCTTTTACATGTTCTTTAACTTTTACATTTTTAATCTAATTGTCTTTATTGCGCTGTCAAATACTACGGCGCATTTGTTTGGTGAAACCATCGAGTGGATCGGGTTGCCTGAAAATAACCTCATTGACCTTTCTGCGTGGAATCCTTGGGTTCAGCTCACGGCATATTTCTTAATAGCAGATTTTGTACAATGGTCAATTCACAGGTTGTTACATCGAATTCCCTGGCTATGGAGGTTTCATAGAGTGCATCATTCAGTAACTGAAATGGGTTTTGCAGCACATTTAAGGTACCATTTTATGGAAAGTGTTTTTTATAAAACAACGCTCTATATTTTCTTGGGATACATCTTTAATTTTAAGTTAGAGTATGCCTTCTTTTTACATGCGGGAACAATCATCATAGGGCATGTTAATCATGCAAATGTAGGTTGGGGTTATGGTCCGTTTAAGTATGTTTTGAATAATCCTAAAATGCACATTTGGCATCATGCAAAAGAGTTGCCAGAATCGCATCCTAACGGAGTGAATTTCGGTATTTCATTAAGTTTATGGGATTATATATTTAAAACCAATTATATACCTTCAGATGGGAGGGATATTCCATTGGGTTTTGATGAGGTTGAAAAATTTCCAACAACCTTTTTTGCGCAACAAGCCGAAGCGTTTAAATCAGAAAAATGAAGAATAAATTAGAAATGGCTGTAATGGCGAGTTTAACTTTAGGGTTGGCTCCTTTTACACTAGAACCGCATATTTGGAAACAATTATTGAATATTTATTACGGGCGTACAATGGCAGGAATTGATTGGTTTGATCTATTCATGCATGGTGCACCTTGGTTGTTTTTAATCTATGTGTTAGGGACAATGATTTTAAAAAAGAAGGTGAGTTAAGGCGTTTAAATATGACCGAAATAGACAGGGAGCAATACAAAAGGGGTCCCTTTTTCACATCATTTTTCTTTCAATGTTTGTTCATTTTGTCTTGACACAAAACGAACCAAAAACTCGAAGCGGATTTATCAAGTCAGCGTTCCGCGAGGAAAGAACTGACGCGATCAATCAGCAAGATTTTTGACGGGCGATAGGGGTAGTTTTGTTTTTTATATGTTGTTGTAAATAGTTTTTACCATTCTGGCCTTATTAAATCCGTTTTTAAGTAATTCATTGTTTCTAGAGTATTTTTTGTTTTAGTTTGAATTAGAAATGCATGTATAGTTGATAAAATAGTATTTCCTTCTTGAGGTATAAAAGCCCAACCTTTAATGCGCTTATCCTTTTCATGAATCAATAGGTTATTAATATTGATTATAGCATGAGAAAACAAACGTCCATAGGGACTATATCTTCTTCCTAAATCAAATATTACATTTGAATCAAATTTAGTTGTTGTTGAAATAGATTTATTTTCAATTAAACTGTTTTCTATCTTATTGAGCTTGGGTAGTTCTTTTAGTTTTAGATTAAAACGAACGGTGTGCATTAACTGGCTTGGTGTTGTAATATCTGAAGATTGAATGTTTAATGCAGTATTCTGTGTAAGAAAAAGGTCTTTGACATCTATTGCATGATGTGTTCCTATATCATTATCCAAATGTCTCGACACAACATTTGCGGTTACTAACCTTTGATGGTTTCCAATATCCTCAGACCTTCTAACAATAACAAAATCACCTTCAATCATATTAGATATTTTATTATTGGTGATTGACATAATTAGAGATGAAAGCGAATGAGTATTACAAGAGACTACTTGTACAAATTTTTGACTTGCTATGGTCTCGTTATTTATACCCGTCATAAATGGAATTCCAAAACCTTTTTCTGTTCCTTGAGCAGAACACCCCTTTAGATTTTTTAATGTTTGGTACCATTCTTTGTTTTCTAACCCAATAGAGCTTGCGTTGCAATCAAAAATATAGTCGATTTTATTTATTATTTCGTCAAGAGGAGTAAACTTACTATCATGTTTGGAACATATGATTACACCTTTATCTTCAAGTATACCTAATTCTACGCTATTCCAGGATGAAACTTTCCCATTCTTTAATGCATAAATAGTATTTATCCCTAGTTTACTTTTATAATCTATAAGTATTGATAATAAAGTTGTTCCAATATTTCCAATACCATTAATTAATACATTCATATTGTTTATTATTTAGTTCTTTTCCCTAAAAAAGGTACTAAAACTGATTTAAATAAAATTTTAGCGTCTAACTTCCAGCATTTATTCTTTACATAAAACAAATCATTTTTCATTGAAACATTTGGGTCGCAAATACTTGTTAGTTGAGCCATTCCTGTTATTCCGGGTTTGACAGACCATCTATCAATAAATTGATTATTATTCCAATCGAGACGTTCAATGTCATTAGATGTTAATGGGCGAGGGCCAACTATATTCATTTCGTTTCTAATTATATTAATTAATTGTGGTAACTCATCGAAGCCTAGCTTTCTAATATATTTTCCAAGCAATGTAACTTCATTATTATTCATTGTTCTAAACTTGTAAATAGTAAACAATTGTTTGTCTTTTCCCACTCTTACCTGCTTGAATATTATATTATTACCTTTTGATAAATAAACGAGCATACATGTTACAAGCATTATTGGAGATAATATTAAGAGTAAAATTAATGCTAAAATTCTCATGTTATTTAAATTATTTACAACGGCTGGCGCTAGGCTTTTGTGCCGATTCTCGAATATAACACTTTTCGGCATAAAGCTTAGCACGTGTTATAAGTACATCTTTTAAAGAGCAGGAACATTTCAGATACCCCATAACATTGTTGATCCTTCAATGAACGTTCGTTCTTAATAGTCTTCTTTTTCTTAATCCACTAAGTGGAGCACTTGTTTTGAGTAGTTCACGGAACAAAATGTGTGTGAAACGAAAATTCGTCAAGATCACATCATCATTCAAATAATATAGTTTATTTGGCTTTATAGTGTGGATATAGTGCACTATATGCATTTGTTATGCACAATAAAAATCACAACGTAAGTAGGGTATAATTCATTTAAAACGGTGTATACATAAACACTAAAATATTTTAATATGAAAAAGACACTTTTTAGCCTTGCAATAGTTTCTATGGCATTGGTATCATGTAATAAAGAAAAGAATGAAACCGATGACTTTACAAGAGAGCTTTCTTTGGAATCAGCGCAAATTACCTTACCTACTTCTGGAGGTGATATGAATATAACTCAATCATTGGAGAAATCGTCGTCATCAGACTATTATACAACGGGGGAATTGGAATATGTTCAAAACGGACTAGTTGTAGCCAAAGTGAGTTTTGGACAGGGTGAAGAAAATAGCCTTGCAGAACTCACAAAAGATGGAAATGTTTCCAACTTCGATCTAAAAAAGGATGACACCTATTATGATGGGAAGAAGTCAAAATATAAAAAAGTAATTGTTGAACCATTGGTTAAATCTGACGATTGTGGATACATTATTTCAGGCATCATCAAATATTATGATTACAATTCTGGATCTTGGGTAGCAACAATTGATTTTGGGGATAGAACCTGTGATGAATGGGCGACCAAGACGACTGCTGATTCTAATGAAGAATATGTTTTCAGTCTTGATGATTGGAAGAAATAAAATTAACTTCGACATATACATTTAATGTTCATTCAGCGCTTGTGATTAACGTAAGCGCTGAATAATTTACCCAAATTTGACACACACTGAGTTTAAATCTTGTTTTGATGAATTATTCGACGCTGTTCGAAACTACATCTTCTACAGGTGCAATGACGGGGAGCTTGCTACGGATATCGCTCAAGAGGCATTCGTAAAGATTTGGGAGAAGAATTTCGACTATCATCCTCAAAAGACTAAAAGTCTGGTGTACAAAATCGCCAATGAACTTTGGATCAGCCAGTATCGAAAATCCATTTCCGCTAAAAAATACCAGCTAGCACTGTCGTATGATGATTTAAACACGGATAATGAACATAATTTGGAATACAAAGAATTAAAAGAAAACTATGAAGCAACACTATCCATGTTGCCTTTAAATCAACGAGAAGTTTTTTTAATGAGCAGAATGGAAGAATTGACCTACAAGGAAATTGCTGAACGACTGGACATTGGCATCAAAGCCGTAGAAAAAAGAATGTCACTCGCCTTAAAAGAACTCCGAAAAGCATTGAGTTATGACCAACAATAAGAATATAGAGGAGCAAGAGAAAGAACTATTCTCTCAACTCAAACCAAGCTATTCCAAAAGTAAGGAAGATGTTTGGGCGAGCCTGGAGAAGACCATTACTGAGGATCAGACTGTTCAGAAAACGAAGACAATTCGTTTTGTATGGTTGAAATACGCTGCAGCTGCTTCTATTCTAATCGTTATAGGTTTGGGATTATTCGCTCGTTTGCATACAATCACAGTTGACGTTCCCGCTGGACAAACCTCGCAACACACCTTACCAGATGGATCTATTGTCTTTCTTAATGCTGAGTCATCCATCAACTATCATCCGTATTGGTGGAGTTTCAATCGTGAAGTTGAATTGGATGGTGAAGCTTTTTTTGAAGTTGAAAAAGGAGAATCATTCAGTGTACTGAGCTCAATGGGTAGCGTTGAAGTATTAGGAACAAGTTTCAATATTTACAACCGAGATCAAACATACACAGTATATTGCAAGACCGGTAAAGTTCGTGTCCAGAATCAGCACTCGAACGAAGTAATCCTCAAACCAGGGCAAGTTACAAACTCAGAAAGCCTTGCTCGCCAAACAACGGAGGATTTGAATTCGGAACAAATCATGTCTTGGAGACTAAATAAATTTCTTTACAATACTACACCTCTTACAAAAGTACTTGAGGATTTTGAGCGACACTACGGAATAAGAATTGATGTTCAGATGAACAACATTAACGAACTGCATTATACAGGTCTTTTCAAACGTGACATTGGTGCTGAAAAAGCATTGAAAATTGTTTCCTTTAGCTTTGACCTAAATATCGAAAAGACAGGAGAAAACACTTATCTTGTAAAGCAATAATGTGGCAGTAATTTGAAAATTCATTTTTTTCTCTCTTTCTGGCTGAGCTTATTAATCAGCAGTAATAGCATTTGTCAAACCATCTCTCTTGACTATGATAATGTTTTGCTGAATGAAATCCTTTTAGATCTCAACTCTCGTTACGGCGTTCAAGTATCTATAAGTTCAAAGCTATCATCGAAATGTAATGTTTCAATTCATCAAACAGTTCCCTCGATGGATAAGGCAATCGACCTACTTGCCGAAAAATGTGAACTTGATGTTCAGAAAATTGGACAGGTGTATACCTTTCGAAAAAAGAAAAAGCAAACTGCTAAAATCACAGAAACAAAGCGCCGAAAACGATATTTATTTCAAGGCGAAATTCTTGATAAGGAAACTATGGAGCCTCTACCCTATGCGGGGGCATCAATTGGAAACAGTAGCATAAAAAGTGATCAAAAAGGAAGATTCAGTTATCGTAGTTATAAGAGTATTGAACACTTTGAAGTCAAGCAGCTTGGATATGCTATTGTAGATACGACACTATCTCATGGCAACAAGCATATTCTCCTTCTCTCAACTACCATCCAAGAAATTGAGGAAATAAACATCATTCATACGAAACCCGCAGAGACATACAATGTTACATATGGTGATGAGTTGGGACGAATTCAATTGAACAATGTTGGAATTAAATTCATCGCTGGAAGTAACAACAACCTTGTATTTAACAATCTACGTATGTATCCAGGTATAATGGCCGCTGGAGAATCAAGCTCGGATTTTATCATTTGGGGAAACAGCCCTGGTCAAGGTCAAATAACGTATGATGGAATCACGCTTTTTAACAGTGCGGGAATGAATGGAGACTTGGGTAGGGTGAACCCATTAATGATTAAAAATATTCAAGTATACAAAGGCGGATACAACGTCAATATTGGAGACCGAGTAGGATCTGTGATAAATATTGATAGTAAAGATGGTTCAAGGAAAAGTACCGGTGCGATTAATCTGGACAATCAGATGGCAAGCTTTTATCTTTCTGTGCCGCTTTTCAAAAAGGCATCAACTCTTCAGGTTGCAGCTCGAAAGTCTTATTACCAACTATTGAATCTTCAGGAAAAATTCACATCGAGTAAAAACAATTTTGTTTACCCAACATATGACTATGGTGACTTAAACCTTAAGTTCACAACTGTTCTGAAAAATCGAGACAGAATTCAAATTAGCTCAATCGCTAGCATGGATGGTTATAATGAGTATTTGGATAAAAAGGAATTGTCGACTTATTCTTCTCATTTATCCTCAAAATCATATCAATTTGGTAGTTCTATCAATTACGTTCATAATTGGAAGAAAGGAGGAATCACTCGAACGCTTCTGACGCAAAGTATGTTCAGACCAAATGAATCATTCACCTCAACTTATACGAATTCAACAAACACGAGTGATACGTATTCATTTAGCAGAGAAAATGGAATAGACGAATACCAATTTCGAATTGAACATTCACTATCCGCTACACCAAAGAATAAGTTGGATTTTTCGGTTGCATTTATTCACAATCGAAGTAATTTTTACGAGCTTGAAAGCTCAACAGAGCTTAAAAACTATAATCATACTGCCAATAGATTTTCGGCTTATGTTATGGACAAAGTTTCTATTTGGAAACGTCTACACTTGGGATTTGGCTTGAAGAGTGACGTTCTGTTGAATCAAATGAAACCATATTTACAACCTCGGGTAAATGGCAAAGTTGAGGTAACAGAAAATTGGAACATCAATTTTGGAGGAGGAGTTTATAATCAATTTGTTTCGAAAGTTCAACTTATAGATTCTTCTGGCGCTCGATCTCTCCTATGGTCCTTAGCAGATGAAATACATGCGCCAGTTCAGCAATCTGTGCACACAGTTATAGGTACTTCCTATCTCGGTAAGTCGCTTGAATTCGGACTTGAGGGATACTACAAAACATTCCGTGGAATTAGTCGCTTTACAGCTAGCGATTCATTATACAATTCAGAAACAATCAATGGATTTGGATACGGTGTTGATCTTTATTCGAAACTAAGATTTAAAACTCATGAAATCATGATCTCCTATTCACTAGGGCAATTCTATGAGTATGGAGATTCGAAAGATGCTTCGAGTACAATTTCTGAAGCAGAACAAAGTCAACTTCACGAAATCAAAACGTCGTTGAATCTACATTTTAAACCTATAACAGTGAGTTTCGCAGGTGTTTACGGCTCGGGTTTCAAATCTTTAATTCACGAAGATGATCCGAGATTCTATTCTAGGATAGACGTGGCAGTTAAATATTCCAAAAGGCTGAAAAAGAATTCATTGAGTACAGGGATTTCCATTCTTAATCTGCTCAATACTTCTAATACTAGACTATTCCGAACAACAAATTTTTCAGATAACTCAAGTCATTCTACATTAGGGATTCCCTTCACGCCTACCGTGTTTTTCAATTTTAATTTCTAATCGAGGTAGGGTCGTTTGACTTTCATGCGGTATAGCTTTTAAACAAACAATATTATGAAGACAGGCAAAGGAATTTTATCTATCGTGTTTATCGCGATTCTTAGTTTAAGTTATGCTCAAACACAAATCGATGAAGGTTTCATTTGGGATGGAAACAACAGAGAATACACAATTTACATTCCATCGAGTTATGATGGAACCGCTGAATTCCCCTTGCTATTCAATTTTCATGGAGGTGGAGGTTTCGTTCCATCACATATGTCGAGCGTGGATATGAGACCCATTGCTGATACTGCTAACTTTATTTTAGTTTATCCGCAAGCCATTCCAGACCCAGGAAATGGAGGATATACTAGTTGGATGCATAAAGAGCCTACCACTCATGATGATGTACCTTTTGTACAAGCGATGATAGATTCTATTTCGATAGATTACAATATTGATGCTAATCGTGTTTACGCATGTGGCTATTCTTTAGGAGGAGAATTTACATACGAGCTCGGCTGCCAACTAAATAATAGAATCGCAGCTATTGGTGCAGTTGCAAGAACTATGGGAGCGGATACATACAATAACTGTTCTCCAGTTCATCCAACTGGAGTCATGACCATTCTTGGTACGGCTGACCCTATTTCAGACTACAATGGTGTTTGGTATCAGGGTACTCAATACTACATGTCGGCGAACGAACAAAACGATTATTGGGTGGCACACAATAATTGTGACTCTACACCTACAATTACTCCTATTGCTGATTCTGACCCAAATGATGGAAGCACAGTAGAAAGATATACATGGGCAAATGCAGATGGCTGTGTATACGTTGAGGAATTAAAAGTCATTAATGGCGATCATGATTGGCCAGGAAGCTTCGGGAATATGGATATTGATGCTTCCAAAGAAATATGGAATTTTGTTTCACGTTACAATCTAAATGGACTAATGGGATGTGGAACAAATTCTGTTGATCAACTCTCTCAAGTTAACGTTCATGTTTTTCCTAACCCAATGTCAAATCAGGTAATCATTGAATCGAATTATTCAGAACCAATGAGTTTTCAAGTGTATAATGTATTGGGAGAAGCTGTTCTGTCTGGTCGTATCGATTCAGGAGAAAATAGTATTGATGTAACTTCTTTGAAATCCAATATCTATACTTTGTCTATTGGCAACGAAACTATTAAACTCATCAAAATAGATTGATAGTGCATAACCGCACCTCACACCCCATGGGATTTATGCTTCGTAACAATAGTCTTAGTTGAAAATCTAATTCTAACTTTAAAACTAAACCTTGGTAGAAATCCGCACTTTGCGTAGCTGCCGAACGTTGTAACTCTTATTTCGTACTGACTAACAACTCCCTAACATCAACACCCAAAACCTCAGCGATTTCAGTTAACGTTTCCAAGGACGGTTGCATTTCGTTTGTACACCAACGAGAAACAGTCGCAGTATTCTTACCCAACTTTTCAGATAGCCACTTATTGGTTCTACCTTCTTCGGCAAGTACTACTTTAAGTCTATTTATTGATTTTCTAGCCATTTTTAGTTGCGAATCAGTTAAATCAATTCATTATTTAGGTAAATATAAGTGTTTGATATTACTAGTAAATAGACGAATTAGCACGTATTATTATAAAATAACATCAATTAATTTGTTTAATTAATACTTGTGTTATAAATTTACATCAATACAAATTGACGTAATAAGTAAATCTAATTCGAGAATCATGAGCAACAAAGAACTAATAACATCACTTATTCAACAAGATTTAAAACACAGTCAATTAGTCTTAGGACTAGACGAGTTGGGAATGGAAGCATCCGATAAACACTGTTTAGATATATTGGACATCGTATACAACCTAATGCAAGTGCCCTCTGGGCACGTTGAATATGATTGGTGCAGGTTGTATGTTACCTATATGCAAGAGTGCAAAACTGTTGGAGTAACGCATACAACAGAAACAATGAAGCCTTTTGCAGTAGCTTGTTACAACGGATTAGTAGAGATTGTAAATTCAGATAACGAAGGTTGATATTACCACAATCTGCGAGGGCAGGGCAAGGGCATTGCAAACTGACGAAGGAATTTGCAAATGCTGTTGCCAGCGTTGGCAAAGAAAAAGAAGACTATTTACCACAATTTTTATGATATGTTCCTGCTCTTTAAACCTTGTTTGGGCGATACCTACCGTGGGCATCTCTCGAATATGGCGCGCCCTAACCTACATTACTTATAACAAGTCAATAAAGTGCACTAGTGCACTTTATCCAGACTATATGTCTACCCCTAAATGTAACGAATAAAATAAACTTACTTCTGTCTTTTAGACACAAAAAAAGCCAATGAAAAATGAATTTCATTGGCTAATAATATCCCCTTTTAATTAGGGCGAGGTAAGTTTATGGCTTATTTCAAAAGTGTGGTCATTGAAACCTTTTTGCCAATAATTCCTTCTAGTTCAACTATGGCAACACGGTCTTGTAACATTGTGTCTCTATCACGCACAGTTACGGTGTTGTCTTCTAGTGTTTGGTGGTCAATCATGATACAGTATGGTGTTCCAATTGCATCTTGACGACGGTAACGCTTACCAGGAGAATCTTTCTCATCGTATTGACAGTTAAAGTCGAATTTTAATGTGTTTAAGACTTCTTTTGCTTTTTCTGGTAAACCATCTTTACGCGTTAAAGGCATAACAGCAACCTTGTAAGGTGCTAACGCTGGTGGTAAAGAAAGTACAGAACGTTCAGAACCATCTTCTAATTTCTCGTTTTTGAAAGAATTGGACAGCACAGCTAAAAACATTCTGTCTAAACCAATAGATGTTTCAACAACATAAGGGACGTAGTTCTTATTTAATTCAGGATCAAAATATTGTAGTTTTTTCCCAGAGTGTGTTTCGTGTTGTTTTAAGTCAAAGTCTGTTCTTGAGTGAATCCCTTCAAGCTCTTTAAAACCCATAGGGAAGTTAAACTCAATATCGCTTGCGGCATTTGCATAGTGTGCGAGCTTAATGTGATCATGAAAACGGTAATTTTCTTCACCTAAACCAAGCTTATTGTGCCAGTTAATTCGTTGTTCTTTCCAGTATTCGTACCACTTCATTTCCTCTCCTGGACGCACAAAAAATTGCATTTCCATTTGTTCAAACTCACGCATTCTAAAAATGAATTGTCTTGCAACAATTTCATTTCTAAAGGCCTTACCAATCTGTGCAATTCCAAAAGGAATTTTCATACGACCAGTTTTCTGAACGTTTAAGAAATTCACAAAAATACCCTGTGCCGTTTCTGGCCTTAGGTAAATGGTAGCTGCGTCTCCTGCAACAGATCCTAGCTCTGTAGAGAACATAAGGTTGAATTGACGCACTTCTGTCCAGTTCTTAGAGCCTGAAACAGGGCAAGCAATCTCTAAATCGACAATAAGGTTGTAAACACCCTCCAGGTCATTTCGACCAAGTGTGTCTCGCATTCGATCTTCGATGTCCGTAATTTTAGCCTGATTACGAAGTACATTTGGGTTTGTTTTTCTAAACTCAGCTTCGTTAAAGTCGTCTCCAAAACGTTTTACACCTTTGGCAACTTCTTTATTTATTTTTAAGCGAATTTTTTCGATGTACTCTTCAATTAAGACATCAGCTCTATATCGTTTTTTAGAATCTTTGTTATCAATCAGTGGGTCATTAAATGCATCAACGTGTCCAGATGCCTTCCATGTAGTTGGATGCATGAATATTGAAGCGTCAATTCCTACGATGTTATCGTGCATTTGAACCATTGATTTCCACCAATATGATTTGATGTTGTTCTTTAGTTCAGAACCGAGTTGACCGTAGTCATATGTTGCTGATAAACCGTCGTATATTTCCGAAGATGGAAATACAAAACCATACTCTTTCGCATGCGAAATAATGTCCTTTAATTTGTCTTCTTTTTGAGCCATGACGCAAAGATATAAAAAAGGGAGTGCATTATATGTCGTTCGAAATTATTTAAATAACTCCAAGCTAACTTAGGAATAATTCACGGCTAAATTTTGAACTTTTCTAAAGTGTAGAAGGGCAAACAAATATGGTTTTGGGAATGTCTGTTTTGCTAATTTCTCGAAAGCCACCCGCTACGTCAATTAATTTTGAGTACCCATGTTTCATAAGTAAAGAAATGGCAATTATACTTCTATACCCACCAGCACAATGGATGTGATACGTAGTCTCTTTATCTAACTTGTTTAGGTCACTGTTCATGTAGTCCAATGCATAGTGCGAAGCACTTTCAATGTGTTCAGCACTGTATTCTCCCGGCTTACGCACATCAACAATATTACATGAGTTATAATCCTCAACAAGTTTTCCTGCAGAAATAGAGGTAATTGTATTCAATTGACCACCTGTCTTTACGTAGGTATCAATTCCTCCTTTTAAGTATCCAGCGGTGTTGTCATATCCAACGCGAGACAAACGAGTTATAGCTTCTTGTTCTGTTCCTTCTGGAGCAATTAGAATGATTTTTTGATTAATTTTTTCAATTAAAGCACCGACCCACATGGCGAATGTTCCATTTAAACCAATGAACAATGAACCTGGAATAAATCCGTGTATAAACTCAGATTGAGGGCGCACGTCTAAAACTAAAGCACCACCTTCAATTTCAGCGTTAAATTGATCCCAGGACAGTGCAGTATTTCCTTTGGAAAGGACATTTTCAAAGGAGTCACACCCCATTTTATTTAGGATTGCATTTTTAGGAAAGTATTGTGGTGGAGGTAAAATACCATCTGTAACTTCGGCTATAAATTCAGTACGCGTCATGTCTGCACGTAAGGCATAATTTGTTTCCTTTTGTTCACCAAGTGTTCCTACTGTTTCTGAGCTCATGTTTTTTCCACAAGCAGAACCTGATCCGTGACCAGGATAAATGATTAATGAATCATCTAAAGGCATGATTCGATTGCGTAGAGAGTCAAATAACATGCCCGCTAAATCTTCTTGAGTCAGGTGTGTTTTAATCGCCAAGTCAGGCCTGCCAACATCACCTAAAAACAAGGTGTCTCCAGTAAACAACGCAGTTTCCTTTCCCTGTTCATCAATTAACAAATAGGTTGAAGATTCTTGGGTATGACCAGGGGTGTGAAGCACTTTAAGTGTCACATCACCAATTTTAAATTCTTGATTGTCTGCTGCAATAATTGCATCAAATGCAGGGTTGGCTGTTGGGCCAAAAATAATAGCTGCGCCTGTCTTTTTTGCTAAGTCAACATGACCAGAAACAAAATCTGCATGAAAGTGTGTTTCAAAAATATATTTAATGGTAGCGTTGTTATTCGCTGCAATTTCAAGATAAGGATGTGTTTCCCTTAACGGGTCTATAACAACAGCCTCACCGTTACTTTCTATATAATATGCTGCTTCCGAAAGACATTTCGTATAAAGTTGTTTGACAATCATAATATATAGTTTGAGTTATTTAATTTTTTCAAAAGAGTCATTGATGTTTTCAATGTAATTCAACAGTTTTTCTTGTCCAAATTTTGATGTAGCAGATGTGGTAAATACAGGGGGTAATTCCGCCCAGTATTTCAACATTTCTTTTTTGTATTTCGCTAAGTTTTTTTGCAGCGCAGTGCTAGATAATTTATCTATTTTTGTAAAAACCATTGAAAACGCAATCTGCTTTTCACCGCACCAGTTCATAAACTCCATGTCAATTTTTTGTGGCTCTAAGCGGCAATCCAACAAAACAAAAACATTCAATAACTCTTCTCTTTTTGTTAAGTATTCAGAGATGAATTTTTCCCACTTTGCCCTAGATGTTTTTGAAGCTTTTGCATAGCCATAACCAGGTAAATCGACAAGGTACCAGTCGTCATTAATGATAAAGTGGTTGATTAGTTGTGTCTTTCCTGGGCGCCCTGATATTTTAGCCAGTTTATTGCGCCCTGTAATCATGTTGATTAATGACGATTTACCAACATTAGATCGACCTATAAATGCGTACTCAGGTAATCCATCTTTGGGACATAAATTAATGTCAGTATTGGAAATTACGAATTGTGCTTTATTGATTTTCACGTGTTTCTTTTTGACAAAGATAGAGTTTTAACATTTTTTCTTTCTATACAAAGGCGCTTTACTTTACATTTGTAAGACACAATTTTCAAGTCTTATGAAGAATATAATATATGTTTTTGCGGTATCACTGACTTTAAGCGCATGTAGTAGCGATGTAGAAGTGGCTAAAAATTCAACGAATAAGCTGGAACAGGAATCAGAAACAGCAACAATTCATGCTAATCGTGTACTTACAATGGAAATTGAAGGGATGGTTTGCAAAATGGGGTGTGGAGGTTCAATTCGAAAAGGGTTGATGTCAACGAATGGTGTTTCTGAAGTGAAATTTGATTTTGAAGATGACAGGACTTCTAATGAAGCTGTAATTTCTTTTGATAAGAACAGTATTACTGCTGATGAAATGGTAAAAATAGTGACAGCGTTGAATAGTGGTCAATTTCACGTTGGGTCTATGCACTCTGATACATTGATTGAAGTAAAGACAATTGAAACGAATACAACTGAATCATCAAAAGAGTCTGTTATTGAAGTATCATCATCACACATTGAAATGCCAAATCTGCTTGATTTATTATCAGGGGTGTTTGCCTATTAATCGTTTAGTCTAACCAGACGCAACTTTACGCCTTTCATGAAACTTCACTACAGAGAATTAGGAACAGGTCAGCCACTGATTATTTTACACGGCTTATTTGGCTTTTCAGACAATTGGCAATCTCACGCAAAAAAATTATCAGAATATTACCGTGTTATTTTAGTTGACCTGCGTAACCATGGACATTCTCCGTGGTCAGATGAGTTTTCTTATAACCTTATGGCGCAAGATGTTTTTGAATTGTGTCAATCCTTGAGCTTAAAGAACTTGATTTTGGTCGGTCACTCTATGGGAGGGAAGGTTGCAATGAATTTTGCTCAGAATCATGGGGAGCTTGTCGAAAAATTGGTTGTAGTCGATATTGGGATTAAGCAGTATCCAATGCACCATGAACACATTTTAGCGGGTATTCACTCCGTTGACCTACCAACTATTTCTGCACGTAGGCAAGCCGAATCACAACTCAGTGCCCACATTGATTCTGAAGGGATAAAGCAGTTTCTATTGAAGAACCTGTATTGGAAAGAGAAAGGAGTGCTTGCTTGGAGAATGAACGTCGCTGTTTTAGAACGTGAAATGGAAACAATTCTTTCTGCAGTAGATGATGTAGATGTAACGGTACCAACATTATTTATTCGGGGAGCAATGTCGAACTACATTTTAGATGATGACATTGAAGCCATAGAAGAGTTGTTTTTTGATGCTGAGTTTATTACAATTGATAACGCAGGACATTGGGTTCATGCTGAGGCATCACAGGTATTTCTTGAGCATCTTTTATCTTTTTGTTTGAGGTAATCATTGACTTTAAAAAGAAATTAAAGCAACAAACTCCTAGACTTTCATTCGGATTAAAAATTAAGCGTTACCTTAAACGTATAAAGACATTGCTATGCACATTTTTATTGTTGATGATCAACAATCAATTATAGATACTTGGACAACATTACTTTCTGGCGTTGAAGATTTTAAAGTTGTTGACTCTGCTTTAGAAAGTGCAGAGGCTTTACGTAAAATTAAATTACATCGCCCCAATATTGTTTTGTTAAACCTGAACTTAAAAGATACTTCAGGAATCGACTTGTGTGTAAAAATCATTAAAGAAGCTCCAACAACGAAAGTCATAGGCCTATCTTTACAAAACAAAGCTACTATTGTTAAGAAAGTAATAACTAAAGGAGTAAAAGGGTACTTGACTAAAAATGTTGAGGTAGCTGAGTTGATTAAAGCAATTAAGGTTGTGTCTACAGGTGAAACATACATTTGTGAAGAAATTCAATCCAAGTTGATTCAAGAAGTATTGTTCAGCACAAAGGTTCGTAAATCATCAAAAGAATTAACATCAAAAGAGGTTGAAATTCTTGAGCAGGTAGCAAAAGGATTAACCTCGAAAGAAATTGCAGAAGCATTAATACTTTCAGCTCGAACAGTAGAAACTCACCGACACAACATTTTAAAAAAGCTGAAATTGCCTAATACAGCACGCCTAATTTCATGGGCGGTTCAAAACGGATACCTTACCAATTAACTCGACGTTATAAACGGATTGTTAGACTAAATTCTTCGAAAAGAATACACGGTCAGAATCAATTTGTTCTTCGAGTAACTTGAAAAATTCTGCACGGTGTTCATCTTCAATACAATCAGAAGGGAACGTTAACTGAAGTCCTTTGATGTAGTCAAAATAAATACTTTGTTGTTGGACGCTTATTTTTCGCAAGCCCTTAAAGTATAAAAGAATAATTTCTCTATCTGCAACAATTAAGGCTTTTGAGGAAAGTCCAATTCTATAATGGTTGCCCTTGATTCCAACAATTGTAAAGATGACATTGTCCAGTGCGCCAACCAAAAAAGCAAGTGTTGGAATCCAGGCCTGTGGTGTAACTTGGTATAGAGCTACTCCAACAAAGGTCATAACAAGCACCTCTAAGCTTGTATAGGTAATAATTCTTCGTTTACGCGTTGAACTTACAGGCGCATTCCATTTAAACTTTGTTTGCTGCGCTACAATTCGGATTCCCATCCAGCGTCGTATGCTCCTTCTTAAATTTACAATGAAAATAAGGAGCCCTAATCCAAGAAATATTTCACCTCTAAAAGGAATATGTGCACCGTTTGTCTTTAAAAACATAACCGGTAAGTCAAACCCAACGTATATAGCCATTAACATTGTTGGGATTAGCAAAAACATCAAAAGCATGTTTATAAATCTATTCATTAGGAATGAGTTTTAATTGGCTTTTAATAACGGTGATCTTTTCAGTTGCTTTTGCAATTTTCTTGTCTACGTCTTTACGAAGGGCATCAGCTCCTTTACTGTTAGCAAAGAACCCAAGGTTGTTTTCCAATAAAGCAATTTCCTTAACTTCAACATCAATTTGTTTTCTTAGGGCCATTTTTAAATCGGCAAATTGACGTGATGCATTTGAGCTTGCTTTAATGGTTTCAATTTTTGCTTGAAAAAGGATAGATTCCATTTCCGCACCTTCCATTTTTAATGCAGCATACTTCTCATCCATCGCCGTTTTAAATGCGTTAAAAATGGTGTCTTTACTTTTCATTGGCACATGACCAATGGCGTTAAAGTCGGTTGAGAATTTCTTTAAATCAGCAATTGCTGTGTTTTTATCTTTGCTTGGTTTATATGCTTTAATTGCAGTAATCAATGTTGTTTTTGCAATTAGATTAGCCTCATTTTCTTTGTCTTTATTCTCAAAAAAGGCTGTTCGTGCATTGAAAAAAGTATCGCATGATGACCTGAAGCTTTTCCACAGTTTTTGCTCAGTTTTTGCTCCAGAATGGCCAATCATTTTCCATTGTTGTTGCAATTGTTTCAATTTGTTGGCCGTCTCTTTCCAATCTGTAGAATCTTTTAATTCATTCGCCTTGGCAATTAGCGCTTTTTTCTTGTCGGCTAAAACCGCAAGTTTCCCGTGTATTTCAGCAAAAAATGCTTTTTTTGCATCAAAAAACTCATCACAAACCGCACGAAACTCTTTCCAAACTTCTTCGTTTTCTTTTTTAGGACCGAACCCAATTTTTTTCCAGTTTGCTTGACAGGAAAGAATCTCTTTGGTCATGTTTTCCCATGAATTAGCCGAGTCGTTTTTGTCTTTGTTTTCAACGATAAGGCGTGTGGCTTCAAGCAATGCTTGTTTTTGCTCTATGTTTGCCTGAAGTATGGCGCGTCGGTCATCATAAAAACGATTTATTTTATCATAGATAGATCTAACTTCTGTCCAGTAGGACTCTTTTAAAGAATCCCATTCTTCATTTGGTACTGGCCCAATATCATTCCAATCATTTTGAAGCTTCTTAAGTGACGACTCAACCTCTCGTATCGTGTCTACAGTGTTTAATTGCTTTAACTCATTGATTAGCTCTTTCTTTAGTTGGAAGTTTCTCTGAAAGTCGTAATCTTTAAGGTCGGCATATATCTTTATGTTATAAAAGAAGTCTTCTAATAAACGGGAGTATTCAGATTGAATGTCATTTCTATTGTCGCGTGGAATATCTCCAACAGCCTTCCATTTATTTTGAATGTCTTTTAAAGCACCAAATGCCGCACCGATATTCTCTTCTGTTGTGATTGTCTCTTTTAATCGAGCAATTAACACCCTCTTCTCACTTAAGTTTTTTGATTCAACAGCGTTTCGTTCTTCAATTATGCTTTTTCTTTTCTCTTTGAAAGCCCCATAAATGGAATAAAAATTATCCTTTAGCATTGCCAGTTCATCTAAACGTGCTTTCAGTACAGTTAAGTCGTGGGCTTCAGGGTTGTCTTGAGTTTCTAACTGAGCCACTTGAATTTGACGCTCAGTTTCGAGTAGATAATCTTCAAATTCCGTGCGAAGTTCATTGACATCTCTACCAACAGCCAATAGGTTTTCTGAAGCTGTAAGTTCGTTTATTTTCTCTAAAAAGTTTATTGTTTCCATAATGGGTATAATTCTGATAGTAGGGTTATGCGATCTTGTAGTCCATGTTAAAATTTGTCAAGGTAACAAATTGTTGGATTCGGTCGTTTAGGTCATCTTTTGTAATTGTTGTTAAGCGCTCTGTGCCAAATTTTTCAACACAAAAAGAGGCTAGTGCTGAACCATTGATAATAGCACGCTTCATATTTTCAAACGAAATGTCTCCTGTGCTTGCAATGTAGCCCATAAACCCACCTGCAAACGTGTCGCCAGCTCCCGTTGGGTCAAATACTTCTTCTAATGGAAGTGCTGGAGCATTAAAAACACTGTCGTTATTAAACAACAACGCTCCGTGTTCTCCTTTCTTAATGATTAAATATTTTGGCCCCATTGCGCGAATTACTTTTGAAGCTTTTACCAATGAATATTCTCCAGAAAGTTGCCTCGCTTCTTCATCGTTAATAATTAATAAATCAACCATTGAAATGGTTTTCTTCAAGTCATCCAATGCAATGTCCATCCAAAAATTCATCGTATCCATAGCAACTAACTTTGGACGAACATCAAGTCGTTCAATTACTTGACGTTGAACTTGAGGGCTTAAATTACCTAGCATGAGGTAGTCTACACCCTGGTAGTTTTCGGGAATAATAGGGTCAAAGTTTTCTAACACATTAAGTTCCGTAATTAGTGTGTCTCTAGAGTTCATATCGTTGTGATATTTACCTGACCAGAAAAATGTTTTCTCTCCTTGTTTGATTTGCAAACCATCAAGGTTCACATTTCGAATCTTTAATTGATTCAACATGTCTTCTGGAAAGTCTTCTCCAACTACTGAAACAATGTTTTGTTCGTTATCATAAAATGATGAAGCTAACGCAATATATGTTCCTGCGCCACCAATTATTTTATCTGTTTTTCCGAAAGGTGTCTCAATTGCATCAAATGCAACGGAACCTACTGTAAGTAAACTCATTATTTATTATCGTTTTTGTCTAAAAACAAAGATAGTACTATCCAAATAGATAGCAAATCCTAGCGTTTTGATTTAAAGCAAAGGCAGAAGGTTGTTTTATGATTTTTGAGAATAAACCCAATGTATGTTAAAGTTGTAGCTGAAAAGTAACAAATCCAAACACATTTACGTTAATAAGTAAAGCTAAAGGGTTGAATATCCAACCCTTTTAACTGATATTTTTGTTTCATGCCGAAAAAGCGCGTATTCAGAATAGCCATTTGGTTCAGTGGAATTCTTATTGGATTGTTACTGCTAATTACAGGAGGTCTTTATCTTTTTAAGGACGACATCTGTAATGTGGTTATTGAACAGGTAAACAAAAAGCTTAAGGCTAAAGTTTCTGTAGCAGATGTGAACCTTGCTTTTTGGGGTTCTTTTCCAAGCCTGTCTGTTGATTTTGATGAGGTGTTTATTCAAGATTCATATGAGGGCTCTACGGAATTAGACACCTTGCTTTATTCAGATAGAATTCGGCTAAAATTAAATCCATTAGACATTTGGCGTGAAAATTACACGGTTAAATCCATTGAAGTTTCTTCAGGAACACTTCAGTTACGGGTTAATCAAGATGGGATAAATAATTACGATGTCTTAAAAGAAGACACTTTGGAAACAGGCCAAAGTGATATTGAATTGAATTTAGATCGGGTTGAGTTTGCTGATTTTAGATTTAATTATACCAATGCTGTTACGAATCAAGAATACCGCACTAAAGCTCATTCTCTGTCTTTAAAGGGTGCGTTTAGCACCTCTGTATTTGCTACATCAGCAGTTAGTGATTTACACATTATTGCAGCGCGTTCAGGAAACGTTACACTGGTAAAAAACCAACCTGCCAAGTTGAATATTGTAGTCAATGTTAACCAAGATTCAAGTACAATTTCAATTCCTCGATCAACGATTTCAATTGCAAATTTACCGTTTGACTTTGAAGGAAACATTGGGGATTCAGGATTTACATTTAACCTTCGTGGAAAAAACATTAGCATTCAAGATGTCGCAAATAGCCTTGCGGTGGAGCAAACAGCAGATGTGAAAGACTTCTCGGGGCAAGGACTCTTGTTGTTTGACTTACACCTTTCGGGAGATGATAATCCAAATCAACCAATTAATGTCACTTGTGACTTTAGTGTGGCAGACGGCATGTTAAATAATTCTACAGGTGGAGTAGCGCTTAAAAAGCTGAAGCTGGAAGGAAATTATTCCAATAGAGGGGGGGCAAGCAAAGAGCATTTAGATTTAAAAAACATATCATTTCAAACCAAGGGTGGGTCGTTTAAAGGGAACTTAAGAATAACACAATTTGAAAAACCTTTGTTTAGTGGAAATACAAATGGGTTTATTGACTTATCGGTATTGCATGCATTATTTAGGGTGCCAAGTGTTGATGTGTTAACAGGAGCGGTAAATGTGCATACGCGTTTTATTGTTCAAGGCAGGCCTGCTGAATCAGGAACAATGGAATATCACATTAAAAAGTGTGAGGGAGACTTAAAAATGGAAAACGTTAATTGTTCGGTAATAGATGATAAGCGTGTGTTTGAGTCAATTAATGGGTTGGTTTACCTTAGAAACAATGAAGCTGGGTTAGAAAATGTGTCGTTAAATATTGGCCAGTCGGACTTTTTAGTGAATGGTGTATTTAAAAATGTGGTAGACTATTTTAGTGGGGCAGGAGATTTGGCGGCCAACATTGAGCTTGTCGGAAAACAGATTAAGATAGAAGACCTTGGTACAGATGAACAGGAGGAAGTATTCGTACGTGAACGCCAATTTGTGTTGCCCAATAATATTAAAGGAACCGTATTTTTAGATGTTGGTTCTCTGAGTTACCAAGGGCATAAATTTGATCGGCTGAAAGGAAACATGACGATCTCTGGGCGAAGAATTTATTTCCCTCAAGCTTCAGTTAGAAATGGAGGTGCAGATGTATTGGGTTCATTAACAATTGAAGAGCGGGCCCCTGAAATTATGACGATATCCAGTCAGTTGATATCAAAAAACATCAATTTCAAATGTTTGTTTAAGGAGTGGAATAATTTTCAGCAAGATGTAATAAAGAGCAATAATATTGAAGGGTTAGCGCAAGTCAAACTTAAATTTAATGCTCCGTTTGATTTACGTTCAGGTATAATCTCAAAGGCGATTAGAGCACAAGCTGATGTTCAAGTAGATCAAGGTCGTTTGAAAAATGTCAAAACGTTTGATGAGATTATTCAAAGTGTAAATTCGAGTAATGGACTTAAAGCCTTTTTAGGCAAGGAGAATATTTTACAGTTTTCTAAAAAACTACAAGATTTAACATTCAGTCAATTAAAAAACACATTGATAATCCAAGATGGAGCGCTCACAATCCCGTCCATGTCAATTGTTTCCTCTGCGTTAGAAATGAATGTTTCAGGCAGGCACACCTCGAATCATGAAATTGACTATCGATTTGGATTTAGGTTGCGTGACTTGAAGCAAAAAAAGGACAGTGAGTTTGGTGATGTTGTTGATGATGGTTCAGGAATTCATGTGTTTATGCGTATGCATGGGAATCTGGACGATCCAATTGTGGAGTGGGATAAGCAATCGCGCAAAGCAATGTCAAAAGAAAATCGTGCTGCAGAAAAAGAGACCGTTAAATCAATGTTAAAAGCAGAATTTGGGTTGTATCAGAACGACACGACAGTCAAAGGCTATATAAAACCCGACCTTCCAAAAGAAGAATTGATTATTCAATTTGACCCTGTAAACAAAATAGACTCGATAGTAGTGGTGAAGAAACCGAAAAAAAGCACAAAAATTTCTAGGGCATTGAGTAAGTGGAAGAAGCAGTTGGAAGAGGAGAAAAAAGAAGAGTTTGTGATTGGCGACTAGCTTGATTGCACTCACCTAATTTGTACTAGCCTGTCATTTCTTTTTAGTGGGCACAAAAAAAGAGCTTATCACATGTGATAAGCTCTTCCAATAAAAAATAAAATATAAATACTATTGTACTACTTTTACGTCTACTGCATTCATTCCTTTTCTACCTTCTTGAAGTTCGAATTCAACCTCATCACCTTCGCGAATCTCGTCGATTAAACCTGAAACGTGTACGAAATGATCGTTGCTTGAACCTTCTTCAGTGATGAATCCAAATCCTTTTTCTTCGTTGAAGAATTTTACTGTTCCTTTACTCATGATAATAATTTATTAATATATAATTGGGACAAAGATAAGTTCGGGAAATGACATTTCATAATTAATTGACATTCTTATTGAAGAATTCATTTGATTTAAGTCTGTTTAAGACAATAGTTTGCAGGCGGATGTTTTTTGAGTATTCATCAATTTAACCCTGTTGTAGTAGCCGTTTACGATTATTTAAACCTGTTTGTTTTTTGATGATTTAAGTGTGTTTTTAACAATTAAGAGCAGTGAAAAAAAACAAATACAATTATTGAATTATGTAGAATAAGCAGCATTATTTACTGTTTTCTTTAACTATTCAACTTATCTTTACGCTCGTTATGGCAAAAATTCGTGATATAGACTTGGGTGAATTTCCACTTTTACTTGCTCCCATGGAGGATGTGAGTGACCCTCCTTTTCGCGCATTGTGCAAAGAACATGGTGCAGACTTAATGTATACCGAATTTATTTCTTCGGAAGGTTTAATTCGCGATGCAGTAAAGAGTGTTCAGAAGCTAGATATTTTTGAATATGAACGCCCAATAGGAATTCAAATTTTTGGCTACGACATCGAGAGCATGAAGATGGCAACCGAAATTACAGAAAAAACAAACCCTGATATTATTGATATCAACTATGGTTGCCCTGTTAAGAAAGTTGCTTGTAAAGGTGCCGGTGCCGGAATCCTTCAAGACATTCCTAAAATGGTAGAAATGACGCGCGAAATTGTAAAGTCAACAAAACTTCCGGTGACCGTTAAAACCCGTTTGGGTTGGGATGAGCATTCGAAGCACATTGTGGAGGTTGCCGAACGGCTACAAGACGTTGGAATTGAAGCTATATCTATCCATGGTCGAACACGAAAACAAATGTATAAAGGCGAGGCTGACTGGAGCCTAATTGCAGATGTAAAAAACAATTCCCGTATCAACATACCTGTTTTTGGAAATGGAGACATTACCACTCCAGAGAAAGCCGTAGAATATAAAAACCGTTATAACGTCGATGGGATTATGATTGGACGGGCCAGCATTGGTTATCCGTGGATTTTTAATGAAATTAAGCACTTTGCAAAAACAGGAGAACATTTAGCGAAACCAACGGTTCAAAACCGGGTAGATGCCTGTATTCAGCATTTAGAAATGAGTGTTAAGTGGAAAGGAGAAGTTCTTGGGATAGCTGAAATGAAACGGCATTATACAAACTACTTTAAAGGCATCTCTCATTTTAAAGAGCACCGTATGAAATTGGTAACTTCTTTTAACCTGAACGAAATTCGCGAAACATTAATGTGGATTCGTGAAAATGCAGACAAATTATTTTTCGTTAAGTAGCCCTGGAGCATTAAAAATGTTCGTACCATCTTTATTCAGAACCATTTAATAATTGGTTATCTTAGCGGTGTAAAAAAACGATAAAAATGCAACGATATCAAAATTATGCCCAAGGTCAATGGATTGACGGAGACGGGGTTGAGACAAATCTATACAATGCTATTACAGGAGACAAAATAGGAGAGGCGTCTAGTGCAGGTCTTGATTATGATGCTATTCTTACATACGGTCGAAAGACAGGTGGTGAAAAGTTACGTAAAATGACCTTCCAAGAAAGGGGTCGAATGCTTAAGGCGTTAGCGTTCCATTTGTTAGAAAAAAAACGTAAGTATTATGAAGTAAGTGCCTTAACGGGAGCAACTAAAATTGATTCTTGGATTGATATCGAAGGAGGAATAGGGAACTTATTTGCAAATGCATCGTTAAGACGACAATTTCCAGATTTACCGTATAACGTAGATGGTGTAGCTGCCCCTCTTTCAAAAGAAGGTTCGTTTATAGGCCATCACATTCAGGTACCTAAGCGTGGTGTTGCAATTCATATTAATGCATTTAACTTCCCAATTTGGGGAATGTTAGAAAAAATAGCGGTTAATTTTATGGCGGGTGTTCCAGCCGTAGTTAAACCTTCAGAATACACATGCTTCTTAACAGAGGTTATGGTTCGAGACATCATTGACTCTAAAATTTTACCTGAAGGATCTCTTCAATTAATTTGTGGATTAGGGCGCGGTATTATTGACCATGCAACTTCGGAAGATGTGGTAACATTTACGGGGTCAGCACATACAGGTAAAATTTTAAAAGGATCGCCCCGTATTTTAGCAGAAAGTATTCCGTTTAATTTAGAAGCAGATTCATTAAACGCCACAGTTTTAGGTAAACATGCAACTCCAGGCACAGCTGAGTTTGATTTGTTTATCAAAGAAACGGTTAAAGAGATTACGATAAAAGCAGGGCAAAAGTGTACTGCAGTACGAAGAATTTTAGTTCCTGAAGATTTCATTGAAGAGGTTCAAAAAGGAATTGCAGCACGCTTGGCTTCAACTGTTATAGGTAACCCAAGTGAAGAAGGCGTTCGTATGGGAGCCTTGGCAACACGAACTCAAGTAGACCGCGTTCGTGAAAATGTTGAACTATTAGCTAAATCTCAGGACATCGTTTTTGGTGATTTAGATCGTTTTGAGGTGAAGGGAGCAGATAAAGATAAAGGCGCATTTTTCTCTCCAATTTTATTTAGAAATGATGATCCATATACAAACACGGATGTTCATAGCATTGAGGCATTTGGACCTGTTTCGACAATTATGCCTTATAAAAATATAGATGATGCTGTTGAACTTTCTCGTATGGGGAAAGGTTCGTTAGTTTCGTCTATTGTGACACCAAATGATGATGAAGGAAAGGAATTTGTTATTGGTGCTGCAAGTATGCACGGACGTATTTTAGTTTTAAATAAGGACTGTGCCAAGGAAAGTACAGGTCATGGTTCTCCAATGCCTTTGTTAACCCATGGTGGACCTGGTCGTGCTGGTGGAGGTGAAGAAATGGGAGGAAAAAGAGGTGTAATGCACTATATGCAACGTACAGCAATTCAAGGACATCCAACAACAATTACGAAAATCACTGAGCAGTTCCAGGTTGGCGCTGAAATGCCAGAGGCAAATCCACACGTGTTTAGACAACATTTTGAGGACCTAACTATTGGCGACACGGTATTTACACATAAGCACACGGTTACCGTTACGGATATCACCAACTTTGCCAATGTTTCAGGCGACAATTTCTATGCGCACATGGATGAAACTTCGTTGGAAGGAACAATTTTCGAACAACGTGTAGCCCATGGTTATTTCTTACTTTCTAAAGCAGCAGGATTGTTCGTTGACCCTAAAAAAGGGCCTGTGTTATTGAATTATGGTGTTGAAGAAGCACGATTTACAAAACCCGTTTACCCTGGAGCAACTGTTGGGGTTCGTTTTACGGTAAAAGAGAAGATAGATCAAGAGAAAAAAGATGCGGACGATATTGCAAAAGGAATTGTAAAATTCTTGGTTGATATGTTTGATGAAACTGGAGAAACAGTTGCATTGGCTACCATTTTGACAATGGTAAAAAAACGCGATCAATCTGCATAACAAATTAAAATATTGACTTCTCAACGAAAGATAATTCATATCGATATGGATGCGTTTTACGCCTCTGTTGAACAGATGGATAATCCTGAGTTGAGGGGGAAACCGATTGCTGTTGGTGGTTCAAAAGAACGCGGAGTAGTTGCTGCAGCAAGTTATGAGGCAAGAAAGTTTGGGGTTAAATCTGCTATGGCGAGTGTTATTGCTGCTAGGCGGTGTCCTCATTTAATTTTTGTGAAACCACGTTTTGAACGGTATAAAGAAATCAGCAATCAAATACGCAGCATTTTCTTTGATTATACAGACTTGGTAGAGCCACTGTCGTTGGATGAAGCGTTTTTAGATGTAACGAACAACAAAGTCAATAACCCATCGGCAAGTTTGATTGCGGAGGAGATTCGAATACGCATCAAAGATGAGGTCGGTTTAAATGCATCTGCTGGAATTTCCATTAATAAATTTACGGCAAAGGTGGCCTCAGACATCAATAAACCCAACGGTCAAAAAACCATAGGTCCAGACGAGGTACTTAAGTTTCTCGAAAATCTTCCGATTAATAAGTTCTTTGGAGTGGGGAAGGTTACGGCTTCAAAAATGCATTTGCATGGGATTTTTACAGGAAAACAGCTAAAAGAACAAACAATGGGATATTTGACAAGATATTTCGGAAAGTCAGGGCAGCATTTTTACAACATTGTTCGTGGAATTCAAAACAGCGAAGTACAACCCGATCGTATTCGAAAATCGATTGCGGCAGAGCGTACGTTTTTGAAAGACTTGAGCACGGAAGATTTTATGCTTGAACAGTTAGATAAGATTGGAGATGAGCTTGAAAAACGCTTAATCAAGAGTAATGTGAAGGGTAAAACCATTACAGTTAAATTAAAGTATTCAGACTTTACTACGCAAACACGAAGCAAAACAATTGCTGAATTTATTCACTTGAAACGGGACTTCTTTCCTATTGTTAAAGATCTGATTTACCAAGAGAAACCAAAAGACAGCGTTCGACTACTCGGCATTACCTTGACGAAGCTAAACAATGAGGCAGACTCAAAAAGTATTTCTGCTCAGTTGAAGCTTGATTTTTGAGTGATTATTAACTTAAGGGCGTTGCCCTAGTAAGATACATCTAAAGTCAGAGAGTGTTTTTCATTAAGTATCACGTGAAATTGACTCTTCTCACTTTTTTTAGGGTCTAAAAAAGTAAGCAAAAAGAGCCCTTAGCGCTGCATAATAACCTTACCCTTAATAGACACACGACTTAAAATTGAAAAACTCCTCGTAAACTCGTCAAACAGCATCAATTTTTATATTTTGTTTTATCTTTTTTAATCAGCGTTGCTTTTCTGGTTGACTATATCGATGTAATGCTAAAATGTTTGATGAAAACTTAATTGCAACTGATTTTTACTCCAATGATCTGTTGTTTGATTCATAATTCCAAGTTGAATTTTCATTCCTTTTTGTATCACATACCCTAAGGCTGCATAGAATCGATTTCGATCAAAAACCTCAACAGTGTTTCCATTGCCTATGTTTCGTTGACCATTGATAAACAGTTCATTGTAGAGTGATAGATAGAATGTTTTTTTATCCATTTTCGCTTTGTTCAAGGCTATATTTAGAAATAGATTATAGCGGTACCGGGTTCTTAAATTTTGACCTTCTACAAGTCTTTGCTCATATCGAAATCGGTGGTTAGTGTACAAGCGATTGCCAAATTTGACCGGAAACAAAGCTTCTTGATAAATTCTGTTTTCCATTTTAGTTGATTTATCAGCCCCATAGTCTCCTGTAGTAATATTCCCATAACCTAGAGTTAGCTTAACATTGGCTTTTTTAGGCTTATACGATATTCCCCCACGTAATAATAGTTGTTCAAGGTCTCCAGCAACATTCCAGTTACGGAGTTGAACATCTCCTTGAATACCCCAAGGGCTTTCTTTAAATGTTGTATTGAAAAAGTACATATACCATGCACCAATTTGATTTTCATTGATTTGGGTGTATCCATTTTTGGATACTAATAAGCAAATACTAAAAAGCAATAAGTATGTGTTCTTTTTCATAAATGTATGTAAGGTTTTATAGTGCTGTAGTCCTATGTCAAAACTCTTTTAAATTGTTTTCTATGCCCGTGATAAAATTACAAAAGTAAAATCTTAATTCCTTAAAACTGTAAACAAATGGAGGTTGCTCGGCGCCAATGGCTTGATACATCAGAACAAAAAATTCGGCTAGCATTATAATTAATGGAACTTGATACAGGGAAATGAAATCTACGAATAGTACAACCTACTTAGTTGATCAGGTTATATTTCTTTTATCACTTTCAAATAGTGAACTTGGATATCATTTATTTTTAGTGCTACAAAGTAATGTCCGGAAGGAACAGTGGAGTCAGGCCTCCATTCAGCCGTATATTTTTCCGGTTCAAGGTTTAACTCTTGTAAATCTGCAACTAAGTTGCCTTGAATGTCAAATACTTGAAGGCTAACCTTGGCTCTCTGAAAAATGCCATAATTTATTTGAATGAAATCTGAAAATGGGCTTGGATATACTTTGTAAATCATACCCATAGTTGACCGAATTTCTTCAATTCCAACAGGATTACCAGTACCATCTATAACAATGTCCCAGGTCGCTTCTTTTTGCCCCAGACTATTGGTTGTTACAGGTACAATTCGATGAGTTGCATCATAGATGCCAGTTGAGATAGACGCTGCGGCATCAGCTGGGGTGTCTGAATCACCTTGAAAATAAAGCTGTGTAGTTAGAAGAGGGTAGCCCGGAGGGGTAATTTTAAAATGAATATGAGCTGGTCGGTACGTACTTCCGTTTAAGTATTTTCCAGGATAGATTGACTCAAACAAATAAAACCCTTGACTGTTACTGGTAGTCTTACCCCTGAGATTGAATCCTGTATTATCGTATGTACCAGCATCATCTGCATGCCAAATGTCAATAATAGCTCCTGCAATATATTCTGTACAATCAAGGTTATGCACCCGCCCACTTATGATAAGCCTAGTTCCAGGTTCCGTTCCTAAAGCAAGTTGATTGTTTACAATTGAAGGTGCGTTGGCCGAATAAAAAGGCCCTTGTCCATAATAATCTTGGGTTGTTGGATTACAATTTACTGGCGGTTGGCTAGCACTTCCTAAATTTGATTCAGCCCTTAGTAGACTCGGCAAAGTTACAGCAGCCAATGCTGTTAAGGAAGTGTTTTTTAGAAATTGACGTCTATCTTTTTTCATGCAGTTTTGTTTTTAAAGGGTATAGACTTTGTTGTCTACAGGCTTTTTATTCCACTCTTGCTTTTACTCTTCAGGAATTAATCTTTTCATAAAGCCCTTCTACTTTTTTGATTTTAAGGTGCCTCATGTTTTTATCTGTGTCTACAAGTAGTCCATTAGGGTTGTTTTTTTTTATTATAAAGCACAAGAGCAACCTAATATAAACAAAATTATATTAATTCGTAAACGGTATTGTTTATATTTCCGTTGTTCTATCATTGCTATGTCTCTTAATATTCGTTCATTTTGCCTTGACGCAAAACGAACCAAAAACTCAAGACCCGCATAAAAAATTGATTTTTTCCTGCGCAAAACAAAAGTGCGGCCGAGTGATCCCCTCGGTGTCCACCATCGGGACTTCTCAGTCTTACTAATGTTTTTACTTGGCTTCAAACCATTTCTTTCTGATGGTCAATGTCTTCTGAAACGGAGACACTTTCCGTAAAAGGACAAGTCTAACACCGCAAAAGTTGAAATTAAATACTTCTTAAGGTTATATTTTTTTTCATAGGTGGGCAAGATATTGCATATAACGTTCCGTGTATGGTGACGTAGCAAACCGAAGGGTGCTATGCGCTATACACATTGTTATGTTCATCATTCATTTAAAAGTTTATCACTCTTGCCAAGATTACAATCTGAACAAGCCACTTGTAAGTTTTCAATTTTATGTTCTTTTACTTTAGACCAAGGTATTATATGATCAATATGTAATTCAACATCAGGTGCCTTTCTTCCACAATATTGGCAAGTGAAATTATCTCTTTTTAGTACGTTAAATCTTATTCTTGATGGAATAGTTCTTCCGGTTACTTTTTCTTTAATGGGTTCATGGTCAAGTGATAACCATTTTAACTTCTTTTCAAGAGTATCAAGATAAACCCATGATGAGCCAAAAGATTTTGTTGCAGGATAAAGGATGTTGTCAATCCATTTTTCATCTGTTAGGTGAGTTACTGTATAATTACCATTTCCCTTTATAGAAACGGAATCCCAATAGTCTGTTAGTCCAAATAAATTTGTTCCTAAAGTGAGCTCCCTTACTTTATTAATATTCCCATTCTCAAACTTACCTGAATGCCAACTGACAAGTTTAGATGTTGCAACAATAGGCCCTCCTGTCCATTTCATATACACATTCTGACCAGGTGTTAAGAGGTTGTCGTTAAGCGGTTTTCTACTAGCATTAGTCTGACAAAAAACTTTAACTTCAGGTTTTTTGTCAGATCCTGCAACATAATTTGGCACCCTTATTGAAATGTGCTCAATTTCTTTTTTTGGAAGCTTTTTTTTAAGTTCTTTGAAAACAGAGTTCTTGAAAAGAAGATACCTGTCATTAGTTTCTTTGTTCTTTAAAATAGTTTCTCTATCAACAACTACTTTGTCATTGTAATTAAGGCTACCGTGGAATTGGTCAGCTGTCAAATCATATATATTATCGGATATAAGATTGAAATAATGAGATTCATTATTGTTAACCTTTATTTTACATATTTCGCCTTCAAAAATATCTTGAAAAGTTAGTGCAGATATAGCACATTGACCAATTGAAGGGTTACTTGATTCCCAGTTATCAGAGTAAGAAGTTTCTTTATTCCAATGCTTTTCAAATATCCTTCTAGCTAATTTCATTTAGTTTTATTTGTTGAACATAACGTTTAGGCTATACTTTCGTGCCGATCTCTCGAATATAACACTTTCGGCATGAAGTGTAGACGATGTTATAGGTGTTTTTTTATTCAAAATTGAATACCTTTTTTGTCGTTCCATTGCTGTAAATGTAAATCAAAGGTGTGTTTGGTATAGCGTGGGTTTCCCGTCCCATATAATCAACTATTCTAACCAAAACTGGAAATTCATTTTCCCCTTCTATTGTGTCAACATTGAGATTCATATTACAGTCCTGAAGAAAATGGTCTGGAGTTTCATATTCTGCGTAGCACAGCATGCTCATACCACACTCACTGGGAAAGTAGACTAGAGGATTAAAAAGGCCTGTCGACGCTCCTATTCCCTCAATTAAGTATTTGTAGTTGTTTATCACATACCTTTTTCTATAATTTCCAAAGACTAATACAGAGTCGATTGAGTCGATAATCCTTCCAACCGGATTAGCAGAAATATTCCCAACCGGCGAGTGAACCGTATCGCCCACGGATAAATTGAAGTCATAAGCTATATACTCAATAGAGTCTATGGAATAGTATGGAATAAGAAAAACTTGTTTTCCACTTTCTCTCAAAGCGCCATAGTAATTCTCATTGTAACTCACCGATTCATTACACCATTGACCCGCAACGGTGCCTTCTTCATATTTATATTTAATGTAAACTTTGGAATATTGAAAACCTCCAATAGTGGTGTCACCGTCTATAGTATAACGATTGGTGTAGCTGTAGAAACAACTAAAATCTTGACAGCTGTTTACATCCATCCAAGTATCAGAGGAATCTGTTGTTGATATGAAAGGAACATATGCCTGCGCCTCTAAAAACGTAGGAAGAAGAAAAAAACAAAACAGAAGATTTTTCATTAGTTCAATTTTAGGTATAACGATGATTAAGTTCCAACGGTTGGTCATTACCTATAACGGTTAGTATAAGAATAGTAGCCGATTGCGTGGCACTTTACTGTCAAGTCACACAAGAGTTGAAGCGGGCTACACCCCTTGAAATCACTGCTATCTCGACTATTATTTTTATACATTGTTATGGGGCGTTACTTCAATGTTTTAATTAAATGTTTCACTTTATCTGACTGAATAAAATCCACATTTTTTTCGATTGCTTCAATATTTCTATTTTTTGAATGTGTATTAAAAACAGCAACCATAGTTCCATTGTTATGCGCTTTCATTACCTCATCTTTTGATATCTTGTCAACAGAGATTGTTATTCCTTGTAGTTGAAATTCATTAACTAATTCTAATGCTAAATCAAAAGTTTTATATACAAATATTTTCAAATCAGGTCTTATGATTTTTAATGACCTAATTAAGTCTGTTCTTTTAAATTCAATGTACGTGTTGTTTTCTAAATTATATTTATCTATGATTTTAATAAGTGCATTGTTAAATGTGTTTAGGTATGCTGATGATGTGTCAGGGTTGAAATTTTTACAGTCCAAAAAGAAAGTGTATTCAGTTAGGTTTGAAATATTTGAAAAAATCTCATCTAAAGTGATTAACCCATAGTTTGTATATGGTTGATCTGTGTATACTGCTCCACTAATTTCGTTCCATTTTTTATTGAAAATTTGTCCTGAAAAATTTGTAGAATTTTCAAGGTATTCGTCATGGAAAGCTACTAAAACACTATCCTTTGTCATTTGAACATCTATCTCTGTACCGTCTGCTCCAAGGTTTAAACAATTTAATATTGATTCAAAACTATTCATGGGATAAGTGTATCCTATACCCATACCTCCATGACCTAAAGCTGATATTTGATTATTATTTAAGTTTAAAATATCAAATTCCTCTTTTTGACAAGAGGATGCAATAAATAGTAAAAAAAATAATGTTATTCTATTTTTCATTTTTCCGATTTAAAAAGCGTATCCAATTGAAATTCCCGCCCAGTGTCTATACGATTTATAAAATTCGATTATTGGTGTATAGTTGCAGCTAACCATAATCCCTCCTCTTTCTTTCTGATACCTATATCCAATTGTGAAATTCGAATGAATATTCGATTTTCTTTCGATTTTCCAATTTGAATGATTGGCTTTTACAATATTTGATATTGTCTGGCCAAATCCAAATACTATTTTATGGTTATTTCCATATAGCCCAGTTATGGCTATTGGAATGATAATGTCAGGATTAAATTTAGTTGTGTAGTCTGTTAAATTATAAGTGCTTAACCCAATTCTCACCCCAATCTTCAATATTTTTTTTACAGGTATTATTCTTTCGTAGTTGAGAGATCCATATCCTCCAATGCCTCCAGCTTCAATGTATAATATGTTTTGAGATATATGGGTTGAATCTAATTGTGATTTTGCTTCATAATTAATGGATAGCAATAAGACAATAATGTAAAATAACTTCATTTTCATTCCTGTTTTTAGTGGCCCATAACGGACTTGTGTATGAAACCTAGCGTGCAAAAAGACACTAAATTTTGGTTAAACACAGAGCCGAGTTTTATATTTTGTTTTTAATTTTCTCTTTAAA